>Ga0209194_1000013_pt1 | contig 228187 bp, 187 predicted proteins | sample COGITO_mtgs_1004_FD_184787 | JGI IMG/M metagenome (GOLD analysis project Ga0209194, IMG submission 184787) | Pelagic marine microbial communities from North Sea - COGITO_mtgs_100413 (SPAdes) (version 2) | ecosystem: Environmental > Aquatic > Marine > Epipelagic ... | reverse complement strand
GCTTAGCTACCGGGGTTCGACTTCGCTTAGCTACCGGGGTTCGACTTCGCTTAGCTACCGGGATTCGATTTAGTTATTAGCTGGGTTTAAAAAGAGCTGTAAGAGGATGCGCTGTTGGCTTTGGCTGGCAGCGCATCTTTTTTGCTGGGCTTTTTTGTGTAAAGCGTAGGCGATCGGTCGGCATATTGCTGTGTGCGATCGCTCTCTGATAGCCGAACGTTTTACGGGGTCTGCTGTAGCGCTGGCTGTTCTTCGGGCAAAATCGCGCCTTCTACCGGGCAGACCTGTAGGCAGATGCCGCAGTCAATGCAGGTATCAAAGTCAATCCAATACCAGTTAGTGCCCTTTTTGTTTTTGCCAGGGCCTTCGTCAATGCAGGCGACTGGGCAGGCATCAACGCAGTCGGCAACGCCTTCACAAACGTCGGTCACAATGGTGTGGGACACAAGTTTTCTCTCTTAAATATGATTACAGCTTATGACTAAAGCTATCTATGCTTCAGCTTAGTTAACAATCTCGATATCAGGCAAGCCCTGATCTGAAATCCAGGCAATTCGGTTGATGTTACGCTTACGTGCGATCGCTCTCACGCTGTCCGGCGACTGGTCAAACTCCAGACTTAGCTCTACGCGCACAATATTGGCAGACTGCCTCGCCTTTTGCGCATAGTCTAACGCCGCTGCTGCTGCTGACTCCCCTTTTGGCACAATCAGCCAGTCGCTTGGCGGCGTTTGTGTCGGTAGCTGAGTGCCTGAGACCAGCTCTTGATGCAGCTGATCGATATTTAGCACAAAGCCAATGCCAGGAAAGCCTCTATGCGCTGAGTCGCTGGCAGTGTCGTACACCGCTAGCAAATCGTCATAGCGACCGCCTTGGCCTAATAGCTGATGCCGCTGATGGCTTACGATTTCAAAAACAATGCCAGTGTAGTAGTCAAACGGTCGAATCAAGCTGAGATCTAGCGTCATCGGTGGGAGCTTGACGCTGTTTTCTCTTTTGTCTCTCAGCAGCGATATCAGGGCCTTTAATCGGTCAACTAGCGCTTGCTGCTGCCCGTCTAGGTCAAACTCGGTCGCGAGCTGGGCCAAAACAGCCGTCGGTTCACCCCTTAGATCCATCAGGCGCAGGGCTAGTGCCTGCAAGTCTTGGGTCAAAGGCAGGGTCTCTAGCCCCACTCGATTAAGATCCGCAATATTTTGCCGTACCGTCTCGCGGATATCGGCTGGGAAAGGCGACAGCAGCGAGTACGTTAGTGCCGCTTCACCTAAGACAATATTGGCATCCGATAGGCCCACAGCGCCTAGGCAGTCAGCCATTAGTAGCAGAGTTTCGGCATCGGCCATCAGCCCGCTAGAACCCAACAGCTCAATTCCAGCCTGGTGATACTCTTGCTGGCCGCCTTGAGAGCCTTTGGCCGATCGCCGAAAGATATTGGCGTTGTAGTACAGCCTTTGCGGATAGGTGACAGAAGCTAGCCGGGTAACGGCGGCTCTGGCGATAGAAGCGGTCAGCTCGGGGCGCAGACCTAGCCGCTGCTCACCCACCTGCCCTATCTGTAGCTCAATGACTTCAACCCGCTCAATCGCGCCGCCTGCCATCAGCGTGTCCATGGTCTCGACGGTAGGGGTGATGATGCGATGATAGCCCCACCGATGAAAGACCTCTTCTAGGCGATCTTCAATCCAACGCTTTTGGACGACATCTAAAGGGAGTAAGTCTCGGCCACCCGTAGGGGGTTGGAATGTGTTTCCCGCGTTTCCTTTTGACATCTATCGCTTTTTCGCACCTTGCTGACTACACCACGAAAAGCTTCGACCCTTGCCCTACAGCGCAAAGTGCATAGCAATTGCACGCGAATGCATCCGTACGTTGCTATACTACCGTTTTTTTCCACCAAACAATCCGCTCAAAAGACCGCCGCCGCCCTGCTTACTGCCCTTTTGCGTATTCCCTTTTGGGGTTCCCTTTGCGTTCTTAGCTGTTTTTACGCTGTTGGCATTGGGCTTGCTAGCCGCTGCGCTTTCCAGCTTAGAGAGCACTGTTTCAGCGGTCTGATTGTCAGGATCAAACGCTAGCGCTTGTTTGGCATGGATTTTGGCTAGGGTTGCCTGCCCAGACTTGAAATATAGGCTAGACAAATAGGCGTGGCACCGGGCGTTTTTGGGATGGGAGGCGATCGCTTCTCGCAGTTCTAAAATACCGCGAGAGTAGTCCCGTTGAGCTTCAAATTCTTGAGCCCGTTTCAGATAGCTTTTGATGATGGTGTCTTGATGGGACTGCTTGGGCAGTGGTTGCCGCAAAGAAGCTATGGGTGAACTGTTTGAAGACGCGCCTACTGAACTCACAGGCGCGGCAGATCCACCTGCTGTGTTTTGATCGGTTGGCTGCTGGCAGATAAGATACGCTGCGTTTAGCTCGCTGATTTCACTGATGGCCGAGGCTACGCAGGTGAGGTCGTCAAACTGGGTTGCGATCTTTTTTTCTAGGGCGGCGGTATAGGCGGCCTTGATGTCTTTGGCGTTTAGCAGCGCTCTTGCCGCTTCGCTTTCGATGGTGACGAGGGATGGATTAGCGTTTAGCTGCTTTTGCTTTAGCTTGATTAAAACGCTGTGCTCTTTGAGCGATTTGTCTTGGCTGAGTGCTTCGTAGGCGGGATTGACCTGTTTAGAGAGTAGCTCACTTGCCAGCTGGCGCTGCTGATCTGACGCTGCACGCAGGCTATCTGGATGAAGCTTACGTGCGACTTTGAGATAGCGTTTGCGAACCTGTTTGGGATCTGCGGTCAATGAAAATCCTAACACTGCATGGTGGTCAATCATATCGAGCTGAAAAAGACCTGCTGTTATTGTCATAGCCAATCCAAAACGTAAAGATATTGGATTCAGAGTGCCCGTAATTGTCTTGGTGACATAGGCAGGCAGTGCTATCGATTCAATTCAAGGTGCTCAAGTTAAGGTGTCCAGATTCAAGCGTCCGGATCAAATGGCCCAGCTTTAGAAGCCCAGGTCGGCAAATCAGATCAGGCGGTCAGATTGATGAGCCAAATCGATGAGCCAAATCAATGAGCCAGAGCGACCAGTTAAATGAGTGAGCCATTTCGCCATAAGTGGATGGCAGTACGACGGATGATGTCACGCAGCATAGCAACGTCGCCGCTGTTATCGAGTGCTACGCTCAGGATGTATTTGGTTTCGTCAACGTCTAGAGCCAGCGCAGTGCCGATGACGAGATTATTTTGGCCGGTCTTTTCGCCAACCCATCGAATATCTTTTGAGAGATCCTGCAAAGCTTGATAGCCAATTTCTTGATCTTGCTGGTCGGCGAGGGCAAGGCGAATGCTTCTATCACCGGTTTGGCTGTAGATTCCGGCCATCATTGCCGTGAGTTCATGAGTGGTCGTTTCATTAACGCCATCGCCAAAATAAGCGGGAACGGCTTCACTGCCAACTAGCTTATGACCGACCGAGGTTTGGGTGTAGCCAGCACTGCCTAATATCTGTTGAATTCTGTCATAGCCTAAATAGTCAATCAATTGATTGGTGCTGATGTTGTCGCTTTTCTTGATCATTTGCGACATGATTTCTCTTAGCGAATACGCTTGGCTAACAAAGATAACCGAGCCAAAAGCGTTTTCGGTGTAGTTGTTAGGATCGATAACTACTTCGGTGCTTAAAGGTACGTTGTCGGCAGCGGCGGCTTCGACGAGGGCGATCGCAACGGGCACTTTGATCAGGCTAGCCGGACTTTCAAGCAGAACGTCGCCCTGATGATCTCGGCACTGGCTTTCGTTTGGAAACTGATCGGGTGTGACTGGTCGCGGCGGCGCTAGCTGACACAGCGTAATATGCACCTGACTAGGGTCTATGCCAATATCTTGAACAATATCATTGATGAATGTTTGTTTGAGATCGGTGGTTTGGCGAACGGCGGCGGCGAGCTGCTGCTGATAGATTTCTTGTTTGACGGCTGCTCGCTCAAACAGCATGGATTCGCTTGAAATAGTCGCCAGCTGATCTAGCGCAGTTTGTAATAATGTTCTTTCCTGCTGAATTAGGCGCGATCGCTCAATACTATCCAATGCTTCTGGGGCAGACTCAGCCACCCCCCTAGCCTGATCGGCTAGCTCAACAGCCTTTTTGTAGCGGTCTAAATCGTCATGAGTTGCGGCAGTCGGCTCCGATGCAACCAGCTCAGGTTTATCCGAAGCTTTAGACTGCAGGTTGGTGGGGAGCAGCTTATCTGCGGGTAGCCACTTGAGCCCAGCTAGCAGGCCCAGACTAAGGCCGCAGGCGGTTGCCGTTGCAGCACCGTACCAAAAGTGAGCCATGCATTGATCGTCTCAGCGTAGCAACAACAAAAAGTTAAGGTCAAAAGCTGCTTACAGCTTACATCAAGGTTACTTTATGACCCAGCGCTGGTTTTGCTCTTTCCGAACAAAAGCCTAAATCCGTGTTCATCTCTGGCACTCGCTTTAAAGCAAGTTATGTATTAAAAAATACCTGAAGCTGGCCAGTGCATTAGACAAGTGCCTTAAAAGATCACGCATCCACCAGCGGCGAAAACTGCTCAAACGGCTCGATTCCTACTAGCGTAGTGCTCAGCTCGCGGTGAATCTTTCCATTGGTTGCCAAGATTCGCCCCGTCTCAATATCAAATGCACCCTGATCGTATGCGCTCACCTGTCCGCCTGCTTCTTCTACTAAAATGACGCCTGCGGCTACATCCCAAGGTGACAACCCTCTTTCCCAGTAGCCATCTAGCCGCCCACAGGCAACAAAAGCCAAATCGATTGATGCCGACCCGCCGCGACGAACGCCGCGAGTAAGATGCGTCAGGTGGCAGAATTCTGCGTAGTTATTGTCGATAGTTTCGCGGCGATCGTAAGCAAACCCAGTGACCAGGAGACTATCCGCCAGTGTCGCCGTATCCGAGACGCCGATCGGCTGACGATTGCAGGTAGCGCCCAGCCCTTTGGCAGCTCTAAATAGGGCTCCGTGAACCGGATCGAAGATAGCCCCAACTGCGGGTTTGCCATCGATCAATAGGCCAACGGAGCAGCCACAAAGCGGATACTGATGGGCGTAGTTGGTGGTGCCGTCTAGCGGGTCTACGGCCCAGAGCAGATTGTTTGTCTCTTCATGGGCAAATTGGCTGTCGATGCTACCCGATTCTTCTGCCAGGATGGCGTGATTAGGAAAGTGCAGTTTGAGTACAGAAAGGACTTCTTTTTCGGCGGCTTTGTCTGCTTCTGTGACCAGATCGCCAGGGCGTCCTTTTTGCTGAATGTTGTTTAGATTGCCCCAGTAGTGTTGCAGCACTGCGCCACCGGCTGAGGCGGCTTCGGTTGCGACGTCAAGAAATCGCTGAAGATCGTCTGAAGAATAGCTCATAGATGGCAAAAGGAGACAAATAGGAGAATGACGTGATGGAATAAGTTTTGGGATGGGCCAATGAACCCACTAATCGTCATCAATTAAAACGCCCGTGCGGGTTTTACCTTTGCCAAAGTAGCGGCCAAATTGCAGCTCGTAAACTTCGTCTTCGTCTTGGGTTTCAACTTCTAAATCGCTGCGAGGGTAGCTAACACAGAGTAAGGCGTAGCCCTGCTCGCGTAGGTCGGGCGAGAGGCCCATAGCTTCTGGCTGGTAGAGTTCTCCAGAAAGCACGCGCACAGCGCAGGCGGTACAGGCCCCGTTGCGACAGGCGTAGGGAAGATCAGCGGCCTGATTTTCGGCGGTTTGTAAAATGTAGCGATCGCTGGGCACCTGCACGGTGTAAGTAGTGCCTTTTTGGCGGTCATGGATGCGAACGCGATGGGTTTGAGCCATAGGAAAAGTCAGGAGAGAAGTCAGTGCGAAAACGAGGGGCTACCTCTAGCTACTTCTATATGTTCGCACGGATATTAGCCGGTATGCTGAATCCTGCCGGGGACTGCTGCGAGATCTTGCTTCTGTGCCGACTGCTGTGTTGGCCAGAGTGCTTATGATAAAAAGAGCGATCGCAGGGCTCACTTTCTGGTACGATGGCTAAGCTGTAATACGCTCGTTTAAAGCTGTTGCACACTAATATGGAGAGATGGCCGAGTGGTTGAAGGCGCAGCACTGGAAATGCTGTAACGGGGCAACTTGTTCGAGGGTTCGAATCCCTCTCTCTCCGTTTTATAGTGAACTTGATTTAGTCGAGTTCACTATTTTTTTGCCCTTTTTTATCTGCTTTGCAGCCAGCTTTTTTCAGGCCAGCTTTTTCAGGCTAGCTTTTTCAGGCTAGCTTTTCGTTACTCAGCTTTTCCTTCCCGAGGGCAATACCACCAATAGAGACTAGCAAAATGCCAGTCCACTGGATGATTTCGAGGGTCGTATCGGGTACAAAGCCCCAGCTTAGCAGCAGAGAAACGAGCGGCGTGGCGGCAGCTACGATAGCAGTTCTGGTGCCGATTAGACGCAGACTGCTGTAGATAAAGAAATAAGTGACCAGCATCAAAACGCCGATGAGTAGGCCCCATAGGCAAAAGCTCGGCCAGCTGATGCTAACAAGCTTTAAAGGCTTAATTAACAGCACTACGCTACTGAGGACCGCAACGGTCGAAAACTGGACAACAGCGGTGGGAATAGGATGGCACTGCTGCTGATAGCTGAGGTTGGTCAGGACGATGTAGAGGCTCAAAGCGAAGCTGGCCAGTAGACCTAGCCAAACGGCTGCTGGAGAGGTCAGGCTAATAGCTGGCTGGGCGACGAGAAACCCTCCCATTGCGATCGCGACGGCTGCTAGCAGACCAAAAGGCGTTAGCGCCTGCTCTTGGCGCAGTCCGAGGCCGAGTAAAATAGCGCTGAGCGGATAGAGAAAAAATAAGGCGGTGGCCACGACATAGCCGACTTGGCCAATACACTGATAGAGCAAGACCTGAGAGACAAACAGGGCAATACCGCTGCCAATTAGCGGAAGAAATCGCTGCTCGTCTGTATAAAACCAGGTTTGTAAATCTTCCCAGGTGGTGCGGTGTAGCTGAGGGGCAAGAAATACTAAGGCCGGAACCATCACTAGCATTCTGAGCCAAAGCAAGGCGACGGCGGGTACAAATCCAGATCCAAGCTGGCCGATGCTAATGCCTAACCAGCTTCCCCCTTGAAGGAGCGTACCTACTAGGCCGTAATGCCAGGCGGTAATTAGAGTAGCGATCGCGCTTAGCGCTAGCCCCCGCCGCGTTCGTGATATCAGCGTATACTCTGCTTCCTGCTGCCGCTGCACGGTTGTCTGCCGGTTTTGCTCTGAAGTCGCAGGTGTGGGCAACTCTACCCGACGGCTGCTTTGAGCGGTGAATCTTTCGACTACGGATGCAGGCGATACCTCCGGCTCACCGGGGAGTCTAGGGCCAGTGTCTCTAGCAGGCAGTCTTTCTGTCATAGACAGCCCCTCGTCAAACTCGGTGATTGAACTGGTTGTTTGCTGAGATGCGGCCATTCGATCAGCGCTCTGCTGGAGTGAGCTGATTCTCGTTTGCATTAACGTGTAGTCGTGCTTTAGCGCTGAAATTTCTGCTTGTAGCTTTGTCTTTTCAACTTCTAGCTGCTCAACCTCTTGGGTTAGCTGCTCGGCGTACTGACGCTGTAGCGCCGCGAGGGGCGTGAGCGAGTCTATAGAGGTGCCCGCATCCGCAGCAGCAGGTAGGCCAAAGCTGGTTTGGCCAAAGCCAACAGACTGACCCGCCGATGTTTGGCTATCTGATGGCTGTAGGTCGTCGTTGTCGGAGTCTGGGCTGACCGGATTCATTCGTGCAATGTTTACAGACGGCGATTGTCTGAGAATATACCAGACTCTGCAACCACACGTCTGGTGGCAATTGTACAAAGTCGGCGTGGCTGCGCCCTGGCTAGGCCCGATAACCGACTGGGCGAGACTGTTCTGGGCAACCTGCCAAGGCAGTGGTATGCCAAAAAAAAATAGGTTTGCTCGCCGTATATAGCAAGCAAACCTATGCTCGGATGTCGCCTGATCTCTTCTGCTCTTGAGCTCGAAAACGGTCTAGAGATAGGCTCTAAAGATACAGATCTTAGAAAATATGCATCCTAGATAATATGCCGGTCTTAGATGACCGTGCCATCAGGAATAATTGCGTTTTTGAGAACGACAACGATACCGCTGCGGATGTAATAGCCTTCCGCTTCGCGTTCGGCTTCATCTACTTTATCTTTGTTGATGATTTGCACATTGCGGCCAATGCGCGCATTTTTATCAATGATAGCGCCGCGAATAACAGACCCTTCGCCGATACCGATAGGAATCTGGTTAGGATTTTCTGCGGAGACGGGGAACTCGCCGTTTTCGTCCATCTTTTCGTAATAGTCGGAGCCGATGAGCAGCGAGCTGTCAATTTCGCAGTTGGCGTGGATGCGCTGACGCAGACCGATGACAGATTTGTGGATGCGGCACTTTTTAAGAATGCAACCTTCGCTGATGATGGATTCGGTGACGTGGCAGTCTTGAATTTTGCTAGGAGGGAGATAGCGCGATCGCGTATAAATTGGCGCATCTTCGCTGTAGAAGCTAAAGACTGGGTTAGGCTGATCCGTCAGCGCTAAGTTGGCATTGTAAAACGCCTCAATTGTTCCAATGTCTTCCCAATAGCCGTTGAACAGATAGGCTTGAACGTTATAGTCCTTCGCAGATCCTGGAATAATCTCTTTACCGAAATCCGTCTGCTCAGGGTTGTTCTTTAGCAGGTCTATGAGCACCTGCTTTTTAAAGACGTAAATTCCCATAGAAGCAATAAAAGGCTTCTCAGCGGCTTCTTCGGGCGACAGGCCCATATTGGTCGTATCGACCTTCATCGCTTCTAGCTCGTCGCCCTCTGGCTTTTCCGAAAACTCTACGATGCGATTGGTTTCGTCCACCTTCATCAGGCCAAAGCTAGAGGCCGTTTTGTAGCCAATAGGCACAACAGAAAGCGTGACATCTGCGCCACTTTCGCGGTGCTTGCGCACATAGTCGCTATAGTCCATGCGATAGAGGTGATCGCCCGAGAGAATAATGAACTCATCCACATCGGCCTCTTCAAACATCCACATGTACTTGCGGACCGCATCGGCTGTGCCTTCAAACCAGCTAGGGCTGTCGGGTGTTTGCTGCGCTGCCAAAACTTCTACAAAGCCGTCACTGAAGGTAGAAAAGTTATAGGCTTTTGAAATGTGCCGGTTCAACGAGGCTGAGTTGAACTGCGTGAGCACGTATATCTTTAAAATGTCAGAATTTAAACAGTTACTGACTGGAATATCGATGAGTCGGTACATGCCTGCGAGAGAAACCGCAGGTTTTGCACGAACTTTAGTTAGTGGATAGAGACGGGTACCAGCGCCGCCTCCCAAAATTATTGAAAGAACTCTTTTCACAACGTCAATCCTGGCTCCCAGAAAAATGCCAACCTCACTTCACATTTTAGTGTGAGTGGCTATCTGCCAGTTGGCAAGAGGCAATCAGGATAGATCTGCGTTTCTGTCGGTCTAAATCCCGGTTTTTGGTTGGCTAGAATACCTTCTGTTCACAAATTAATCGCCAGTGGCCAATCGCCAGTGGCCAGTCACCAGTGGTTAATCGTAATGGCGATCGCTCACAGCTGGGGATCGCTGATCAGCGCCCCTTCTGCTAGTAAGTAGCTGGCGACGCCGCTAATAATTTTTCGCAGCCCTTCTATATTGCCGCTGTTATCAATTGCAACGGTTAGTGCGTAGCGTTCTGGGCCAATTTTCATGGCGATGCTAGCGCCAATTACGCGGCTGTTTTGACCTGTTTTTTCGCCTAGCCACTGGACGGCAGGGCCCATGTCTGCGAGCGCCTGATGGCCAATTTCTCGATCTTGCTGGGTCAGCAGGGCGGTGAGAATGGCTTCGTCTCCTGGATTTTCTAGGCTGTAGACGGTGGCCATCATGGCGGTTATGTCGTCGCTAGTGGTCTGGTTGCTTTGGGTGCCGGGGTTGGGTGGCAAAATCCGCTCGCCTGCTAGTTTGTGATCGACTAAGGTGTTTTGGTAGCCCCTATCGGCGAGCGTTTTGGCAATGCTTTCGCGCCCGACATAGTCGATTAGCTGGTTGGTGGCGATGTTGTTGCTTTCGTTGATCATGGCAGTCATGACCTGAGCCAGGGTGTATTCTTGATCGACAGTGACGGTGGCCCCGTCAGCGTTTTCGGTAAAGTTCTGCGGCTCGACGTAGATGCTTTGGCTGAGCGGAATGTGCTCTCGGGTGGTCTTGTCTAATAGCGCGATCGCAATGGGTAGTTTGATCAAGCTGGCAGGACTGGCCAGTTGCTGATCGCCTTGATGATGCCGACAGCCCGCGCGATCAAGCTGGCCTTCTGTAGATTCGGGTTTTATAGATTCGGATGTCGTAGAGTCGGCGCGCTGCTCGTCAATTTGGCATACCGTCAGGTGAACGCGATCGGGTGGGACGCCAGCGCTGCGAATAATTGGCCCTAAAAAGTCATTGTCCCAAGCTTCTAGCTTGCGATCGGTGGTCGCTAGCAACCCTTTGTACTGATCGATTTTGATCTGAGCCTGCTTGTAGCTATCGGCACTAGGCGGAATGCTTTCTAGCTTTGCTAGGGCGGCTTGCCAGAGAAAGCGCTCGCGCCGGGTGAAGCCCAAGCTAAGATCGGGATCTGACGCTAGTGCGGATTGCGCGGCCTGATAGGCGACGACGCCTTGATTGGCAAGTTCCATTGCCCGCTGGTAGCTGCGCTCGGCTTCCTTTGGGCTAGTCTTTTCTGGGCTGGTTTCCTCTGGGCTGGCTTCTTCTGGGCTGGCCTGTCCTAGAGTGGTGGATGCTTGGCGCGGTAGTGTGGCGCTCTGGGTGTTTTGAGTGTTTTGAGTATTTGGCCAAAGCAGCGTATTTGGGCCAGACAGCTTTGGACCAGACAGTACATCTGGCCCAGGCAGCAGCGCCTGCAAGTCTTGTACTGGCGGTGTTTGCTGTAGCCCGTTGACAAGGCTAAAAATTGCGCCGGTGCTTGCGGCGATCGCAATGGAATACCAAGAGCCAGACATGGAATTTAAGCTTGGGCGAGGTGAACAGGCGAATTATGACTACAGTATCTTGAGTGACAGTATCTTGAGTGGAGGATACTCGACGACGGCGCTTGCTTAAGATTACTGTGAACTTTTCTTGATTTTTAGGATCTTTTACCAACGTATAAGCCCTGTGCATTTCGCGATACCCTAGCTAAGTTGAAGTGAAGTGCTTTTATAACGAGGAATCCCTATGTCAGCTATCCGCGAGTTGCACAAACAGCTCACGAGCAAAGAGCGCAGTGCCGTTGAAATTGCACAGGCGCAGCTCGATCAGGCTCAGGCGGTAGAACCTAAGCTCAATAGCTTTGTTTCGCTGACAGCAGAAAAGGCCCTAGCGCAGGCCAAAGCCGTTGATGCCAAAATTGCGGCGGGTGAAGATATTGGTCTGCTAGCTGGGATTCCGATCGCGCTCAAAGACAACCTGTGCACCAAAGGCATTCGCACGACATGCAGTTCTCGAATGCTAGAGAACTTCATTCCGCCCTACGAATCGACGGTGACTGAGAAGCTAGACGCGGCTGGCGCGGTTTTCATCGGTAAAACCAACTTAGATGAGTTCGCGATGGGCGGCTCTACTGAAAATTCGGCCTTTAAAACAACGGCCAATCCTTGGGATATTACCCGAGTGCCGGGTGGATCTTCGGGCGGATCGGCAGCAGCGGTTGCCGGTGGGCAAGCGGCGATCGCACTCGGATCGGACACAGGTGGTTCAATCCGTCAGCCCGCTTCTTTCTGCGGCATTGTTGGCATGAAGCCTACTTACGGGCTGGTATCTCGCTTTGGCCTAGTCGCCTTCGCCTCTTCGCTCGATCAAATCGGACCGTTTGGACGCTCGGTAGAAGATACGGCGATTTTGCTAGGTGCGATCGCCGGTCACGATCCTAAAGACGCCACTAGCCTCAACGTCAAAATTCCAGACTATACCCAGTCACTCAAAAGCAACCTTAAAGGCCGCACCGTTGGCATCATCAAAGAAACCTTTGGTGAGGGCCTAGACCCAGCCGTAGGCGCAGCGGTCAACATCGCTATCGATCAGCTCAAAGCGCTGGGCGCAACGGTCAAAACCATTTCTTGCCCCAGATTCAACTACGGCGTTTCGGCCTACTACATCATTGCCCCCTGCGAAGCGTCAGCTAATCTAGCCCGCTACGACGGCGTACGCTATGGCCTACGAGCCGAAGAGCCCAATCTGCTGTCTATGTACAACAAAACCCGCTCCGAAGGGTTTGGCGACGAAGTCAAGCGGCGGATTATGATCGGCACCTACGCGCTTTCGGCTGGCTATTACGACGCCTTTTATCTAAAAGCGCAAAAAGTGAGAACCCTCATTAAGCAGGACTTTGAAAAAGCTTTTGAAGATGTAGACGTGTTGGTCAGCCCAACGGCTCCCTCAACCGCGTTCAAGACCGGAGAAAACGACGATCCGCTCAGCATGTATCTGCTCGATTTGATGACCATTCCAGTCAACATGGCAGGCTTGCCAGGCATGAGCGTTCCCTGCGGCTTCGACACCAATGGGATGCCAATTGGCTTACAGATAGTGAGCAACGTTCTGCGCGAGGATCTGCTCTTTGAAGTTGGTCATGCTTACGAGCAGGCAACCGAATGGCATAAGCATGCGCCAAAGCTGTGATGTGCTCAGGTCATTGACTTCTCTTTAGACCCATCTGCTGAGGCGGGATACAGAACTATGCCTACGCGATCGATATGATCTCGTAGGGGTTCGTCTCCTAAGCTGTCATAGTCCACCACATCAAAAAAGTAGGGCAGCGGGCGTTCTTCGTTCAGGCTCTCTAATAGTCGAATGACTGTCGAGTGCGTAATTCCTTTTCCCTCAATAGCAAGGTCTACGTCTGATCCTAGATGGTGAGTTCCTTTTGCCCTTGAACCAAACAAAATAACCTGAGTAATCTCGCTCAGATCTTCGGCAGCAGCGCGAATATGTATAAGGTCACGCTCTAGTAATCCATGATTCGGGCCATGATTCATTGTTTCGCTTCTGCCATCTTAGCTTTGAAGGTTTTATACAGCGCGGCAATGATTGGATAATAGCGTTGCCGAATACGCTGCTCTACAGTTTGAGCAATTTCTTCTTTGTAGGTATGAGCAGTTAAATTCCTATCTTGAAGCGCGTCTGTCCACTTGTGACCTTCGCTAATGAGTCCTATCTGATAGGCTTGCTTGATGACTTCTCTGGGCGATCTGGCATTAATTCCCTCTACCTGCTCATAGTCCTTGAGAATTTTCCAGGACAGATCGAAGGCCATTTCGAAAAACTGAATGAGTCCAGCTCTTTCTAAAACAGAAGGATTCTCAACTTTCAGTGCCTCGCTGAGCAGAAAGAAGGCGCGCTCAAAGTTTGAATAGCGCTGCATCCAGCGTGTATCTGGGTCTCTCACACGTTCTTTCCTCCAAAACACAGTATTAAAGAAATAGGGTCAGAGCTATACTACCGCCCCTACCCTGCAATCCCTCTGTTTGATAAGATCAAACGCTGACCCTATTTCATCCCTCTTCAGGCAGAAAAGCTGAAGACCCCGCAGTTAAGGAGAATTTAGTTCCAATGGCCAAAATGTATTACGACAGTGATGCCAACCTAGACCTGTTAAATGGCAAAACGGTGGCCATTATTGGCTATGGTTCGCAGGGACACGCCCACGCACTCAACCTCAAAGACAGCGGCGTCAACGTAGTTGTTGGCCTGTACGAAGGCAGTCGCTCTAAACCCAAGGCCGAAGCCGCAGGCTTAGAAGTGAAGTCGGTTGCAGATGCTGCTAAGGCTGGCGACTTCATCATGATTTTGCTGCCGGACGAAGTTCAGCGCAGCGTTTACAAAGAGAGCATTGAACCCAACCTAGAAGAAGGTAACGTGCTGGCGTTTGCGCATGGTTTTAACATCAACTTTGGGCAGATTGTGCCGCCTGAGACTGTAGACGTGGTGATGGCCGCGCCTAAAGGCCCCGGACACCTCGTGCGTCGCACCTACGAGCAGGGTCAAGGCGTCCCTGCGCTATTTGCGGTGTATCAAGATGCCTCTGGTCAGGCCCGTGACCTGGCAATGGCCTATGCAAAAGGAATTGGTGGGACTCGTGCCGGTATCTTAGAAACCACATTTCGCGAAGAGACCGAAACTGATCTCTTTGGCGAGCAGGCAGTGCTGTGCGGCGGCCTCAGCGAGCTGATCAAGGCAGGCTTCGAGACCCTAATCGAAGCGGGCTATCAGCCTGAGCTGGCTTATTTTGAGTGCCTGCACGAAGTGAAGCTGATTGTGGATCTAGTCGTGGAAGGCGGCTTGGCAAAGATGCGCGATAGCATTTCGAATACGGCTGAGTATGGCGACTATACTCGCGGTCCTCGCGTAATTACAGCCGATACCAAAGTGGCGATGAAGCAAATCCTCAAAGAGATTCAGACCGGTCAGTTTGCGCGTGAGTTTGTACTAGAGGCGCAGTCGGGCAATGCTGGCTTTAATGCGACTCGTCGGATTGAGGCTGAGCATCCTATTGAATCGGTTGGAAAAGATTTGCGGGCAATGTTTAGCTGGCTAAAGAAGGTTTAACTATCGCAGAGGGTCTATCGATAGGCTTTCTTGATCAAATCTGTTTCGAGAAGGTAGATCTGATCAGGTACTTTTGAAAAGTAAAAGTAGTTTTGAAATTGACCCGTCAGTGCTGCTCTACGCTGACAGGTCAATTGTTTTGACTAGATGCTTTTTACTGAGTTCTTTTTTACGTAGTCTCTTAGTACGTAGTCTCCTAGTACGTAGTTTCTTGAGGAAAACTACACTGAGACTGCCAAAAGCACGCAGGCGAATGTATCTGTTTTTACTATTTACGGTCGTATCTTATGACTTTATATAGCTTGACTACCAAAAAAGAGAGCAGGCCTTACGCTTAAATGAATAGAAAATTTGATATGAAGTTAAAGTTATTTAGGCCGTTCTGTGGCCTGCTATTGATTTCATATTGCTGACTACCGATTGACTAATCCATTGACTAACTATTGACTGCTGATTGACTGTCGCTAGGCCTGGCCTATACTTTTATGTTCCTGGCTGCGCTTTCACCCTGCCTCAACTAGTCCTCACATTCCTCAACAAGTAACTTATGCAATCTAAAGAGATCAATACCCCACCTACGCACCCCGCTGTTCGCATAGAAGACGATCGGACCGGGCTGACGCCAGAGACGCTTAAGCGGGCTTTTTTAGACAATTTGTTCTACGTTCAGGGGAAATCTCCCGAGATTTCTTCGTTGCAAGATTATTATATGGCGCTGGCCTATACAGTGCGCGATCGCCTTTTGCACCACTGGCTCAGCACCGCTAGCACCTACCGTAAAAATAAATCACGCACGGCGGTGTATCTGTCTGCCGAGTTTTTGATGGGGCCCTATTTGGGCAACAACCTCATTAACTTGGGGCTGTACGACACCGTTGATAAGGCGATGGCCGACTTGGGCCTAAGCCTGCCTGAAATCATGGCGCAAGAGCAAGAGCCAGGGCTGGGCAACGGTGGCCTAGGCCGTTTGGCCGCTTGCTATCTAGACTCTTTGGCGTCGCTCAAAATTCCTTCGCTGGGCTACGGCATCCGCTATGAGTTCGGTATCTTTAAGCAGGCGCTGCAAGATGGCTGGCAGGTAGAAGAAACCGATAAGTGGCTAGCGAACGGTAACCCTTGGGAGATTGCGCGGCCTGAATGGTCGGCTGAGGTCAAGCTTGGTGGACACACCAAAGCCTATACTGACGTGCAGGGTAACTACCGAGTTGAGTGGGTATGCGAGCGCGTGGTCAAAGGCGTTCCTTACGACACGCCTATCTTGGGCTATAAGGTCAATACAGCTACTACGCTTCGCCTGTGGAAAGCCGAATCACCCGATGCTTTTGACTTTGAAGCGTTTAACCACGGCGACTACTCCGGCGCGGTTAACTCGAAAGTGGTTTCCGAGAATATCTCCAAAGTTCTCTACCCCAATGATGAGCACCTAGAAGGCAAGCAGCTGCGCCTAGAGCAGCAGTATTTCTTTGTTTCTTGCTCGCTGCAAGACATGATTCGCATCATGCAGCGCGACGGCATTCCCGTCGAGAAATTTCCAGAAAAGTACACCCTTCAGCTCAACGATACGCACCCTGCGATCGCTGTTGCCGAACTGATGCGTCTGTTCGTAGACGTCCATCAAATTGAGTGGAGCAAAGCCTGGGAAATGACGCAGGCGTCCCTCGCCTACACCAACCACACCCTTCTGCCAGAAGCCCTAGAGCGCTGGCCCATTGGTCTGTTTGGCGATCTTCTACCCCGCCACCTAGAGATCATCTTTGAAATCAATCGTCACTTCCTAGACGACGTTCGCCTCAAGTTTGGCCAAGACAACGAGCGCCTAGAGCGAATGTCTTTGATTGACGAAAGCGGCGGTCGCTATGTGCGCATGGCCAACCTAGCTTGCGTTGGCAGTCATGCAATCAACGGCGTGGCCGCTCTGCATACCGAACTGCTCAAGCAAACTGTCCTCAACGACTTTTATAAGCTTTTCCCCGAAAAGTTCATCAACGAAACCAACGGCGTGACCCCTCGTCGCTGGATGGTCCTCAGCAACCCCAAACTCACTCGCCTAATCAACCAGCGCATCGGCGACGAGTGGCCAACCGATCTCTACCAGCTCAAAAAGCTAGAAGCCTTTGCTGATGATCCTGGCTTCCGCACCGAGTGGCGACAGATCAAGCAGGCCAACAAAGAAACCCTCGCGGCTCGGATCGAGCGGGCGACTGGGGTAAAAGTTAGCCCCACATCTATGTTCGACGTTCAAATTAAGCGCATTCACGAATACAAGCGCCAGCAGATGAACGCCCTGCATATCATCTCGCTGTACAACCAGCTAAAAGCTAACCCTGAGATGAGCATTACCCCGCGCACCTTTATCTTTGCGGGTAAAGCAGCACCTGGCTACTTTATGGCCAAGCTGATCATCAAGCTGATCACTTCTGTTGGCCGCGTGGTTAACCGCGACCCCGACGTGCGCGACCAAATCAAAGTTGTGTTCTATCCGAACTACAACGTTACTAACGCTCAGCCTATCTATCCTGCTTCCGATCTCTCCGAGCAGATTTCGACCGCTGGTTTTGAGGCTTCGGGTACGGGCAACATGAAGTTTGCCATGAACGGGGCGCTTACCATCGGCACCTTGGACGGGGCTAACGTTGAAATTCGAGAAGAAGTCGGCGACGATAATTTCTTCCTCTTTGGACTGAAGGCGCACGAAGTCTCTGAGTTAAAAGCCAGCGGCTATAACCCTCGTAAGTACTACGAGGAAAATCAGGAGCTGAAGAGCGTCATCGATCTGATTGGTTCTGGCGTTTTCTCTAGCGGTGATACTGAAATGTTCAAGCCGCTAATTGACAATCTGCTAAACCAGGACCGCTTTATGGTGCTGGCAGATTATCAGGCTTATGTTGATTGTCAAAAAGAAGTCAGCGCGGCCTATAGAGACCAAGATAACTGGGTCCGCATGTCTATTTTGAATGCGGCCCGTATGGGCAAGTTCTCTTCTGACCGTTCTATTCAAGAGTATTGCGACCAGATTTGGAACATTGAGCCGGTTGAAGTTGAGCTGCAAGAATATGCCAAAACGCTGACGATGATGACAGACAACAGATAGCGCTATCTGGTTGCCAAGTCGGCATTTGAGGCTGGTTATTCAAGGTTGGCTAGTCGAGATTTGGCCAGTTGAGATTTGGCTAGTCGAGATTAGCTAATAACGGCAGACCTTCGGTTTAGTTGACCGGAGGTCTTTTTATATTGAACAACTGGGTTACAAACCATGAAACCTGAAGATTTCAAATTGCTGATCGCCCAGGCGCATTCTCGAATCTCTGGTCACATTCGCAAAACACCCACTATCACGCTCTCTGAGGGTGCTTTTGGTGTCGATGGCCAGCTCACTCTCAAGCTAGAGCTGATGCAACATGCTGGTTCTTTTAAATCGCGAGGTGCCTTTAATAGAATTTTGTGCAACGCACCTCCCCCTGCCGGTGTGATTGCGGCTTCGGGTGGAAACCACGGAGCGGCAGTTGCTTACGCGGCGCGGCAGCTTAACCACAGGGCTGAAATTTTTGTGCCGACCATCTCTTCTTCTGCAAAAGTAGAACGAGTTAAAAGCTATGGTGCCAAGGTTGTTGTTGATGGCTGTGACTATTTTGAAGCGCTGGCGAAAAGCGACACTAGGGCCCAAGTAACGGGTGCTCTGGTTGTTCATGCTTTCGACCAGTGGGAGGTGATTGCCGGGCAAGGGACGGTTGGTCTGGAGTTTGAGCGGCAGCTGCCTGAGCTAGATACGGTGCTAGTTTCGGTAGGGGGCGGTGGTCTGATTGGCGGGATTGCGGCCTGGTATCAAGGGCGTTGCCAGGTGGTAAGCGTAGAGCCTGAGCAGGCCCCAACGCTGCATGATTCGCTGGCAGCTAGCAAGCGAAAGACGGTGAAAGTAGGCGGTATTGCGGCGGATGCGCTGGGTGCTCGGGAGGTGGGTGAGATGATGTTTGCGATCGCACAGCAGTACATAACCCAAACCGTATTAGTAGACGAAGCCTCAATCGTGCAGGCGCAGCAGCTGCTGTGGGATGAGCTGCGCGTGATCGCCGAACCTGCGGGCGTGGTGCCAATTGCGGCGTTAATTTCGAGGCGCTACGTGCCGAAACCCAGAGAAAAAGTAGGCGTGTTGATTTGCGGCGGAAATATGGATTTGGCTCAGTGGAAATAGCCTAAACGTTCGCCATTTTATCTTCTATTAGTACTGAATCTATCCAGACGCCGCGAGTGTCGTAATGGCGGATAAATCGCGATCGCACACCCTCCCTACTAAGCCAACCTGCCTCTATTCGAAACGCCTTTTCTTTTTTTATTTCCTGCGGCAGCAGAACGTAGGCCCCTTTAGGCAGCAGCATGAGCTGATAGCTCAACTGACTTTTATCTTCTGTCTCTTCTGTTGCCTCAAACGAAATTAAACGGTCAGAAGTTAGCGTATCTTGCCTGTCGCTTTGTACGCAGAGTGCCTGTGGGGTATGCGTTTGCGCGCAGTTATCAAACTGTTCTTCGCAACTAAGCTTTAGATCTTCGCTGAGCTGCCACTGGCTGGTGCCTGCTGTTACTAGCTCTCCGCTCGCACAGATCATGCTGGCAGTGCCGCGCCATTCCCCAAGCAGCTGTTCTGCCTTGAGCGCACGTTCTGTAAACTGAGCGCCGTTCACCTGGATCTCACAAATCAGCGTGACGTACTTGACCTGGCTAGTGTAATGACTAGTGCTCTCGTACATAATGACGTAGCGAACGCGCCGATCGCCTACTTTAAGTGAAATTTCTGCGCCAAACTGACCGAATGAGGACCACTGCGCTGAGCCCTGTGAAAAAGAGCCCTTCTCAAAAAAGTAAATAGCCGGTGCAGGCCCAGGGGTCGTAAACTTCAGCTGGTTTATCTTCTTCGCCTCACCGTCTGGAAAGCGCTCTAGCGTCAGTTCTATGGTTTGGTCAGGCTCGGTTTCTGCTAGCGTCAGGGTGCTAGGGGTGTCTTTTATCTGCTCGCCCGCTGGCGAAAATTGAGTAAACGAGCCGTGCCAAGTGCCAATGTTTTGCCGTAGGCACTCCCACTGCGACCTCTCTGAGGCTCTCTCTGAGGCTCTCTCTGAGGCTCTCTCTGAGGCCTCCTTTTGTGATTTCTCTTGCGATCTGTCTCTTGAAATCATGAGGCGGCTCCTTGCAGCGGCGGCGCGATATCTGCTTTATCTGCTAGCGGCGATCGCACCGACAGATAAAACACAACGCCCAGCAGCGGCACTAGCGCCGCCAGCCAAAACAAGCCCGCATTGCTCATTCCACGCTTGGCCATATCGCTCTTTACTAGCGGTGCGACTACTGCGCACAGCATACAAAAATCCAAGCTCATGACGTGGATAAAGCGGCTGGTTTGCCACTGCTGAGCAAAATCACCCCAGTCGCCTTTTGTGATGCCGTAGGTTAGCAGGATGATGGCCGCTAGTGCGATCGCCCGCCCCGTCCAGGGCGAATCTACCACGCTGATTAGCTTTGTCTTTTGACCCTCAAATGCCTGCTGAGGATTTCGCAAGGCCAAGTACGGCAGCAGGGCAAACGCACCGACGCCAAAGCTCAACAAGACAAAAGGCCAAGCCGGTAGCGTTTGCGCTGGCTTATTTCCGGCCCCGTCTACCAGCGCCAGGCAGGCATAAATCATCGGCCAGACGCCCATCAAATTAAACAGCGCTATCACCGCCGGATTAAGGTCGGCCCACTGTCCGGTAGATAGCTGAACGATGAGATCTAGCGTGTCTGGCTGGGAAGGCGGTGCCAGCGTAAAGGCATAAAGGCTAAATCCTAGCCACAGCAGCAAAAAACCAACTTTTCTGACTATCAAAAATCACTCCTTAGGCACAGATTCATTAAAGAATAATTTAACATTTACCGCAGTTTCTTAAGTTTTACGCGGCTATGTAAATAAGCCGAATCATACGGGCATAGTCTACTGACTACAGATTATCTTAACTATTGAACGCAATGGCTTTGCCGCGTTTACGTTTAGCAATTTTCCTAATGCATAGCTTATGGAATCGCAAGAAGTCTTACGACTATACGAAGAGGGATATCGGAACTTTTCTGGCCTCTCTCTGACTGGCGTTGATCTGAGCGCTCGTATCTTAGTAGATGTCAACTTTTCCAATGCTGATTTGACTGGCGCAATTTTCCGTCGCACGTTTTTGACCAACGCCAACTTTAGCGGCGCGACCCTCAACCGGGCAGACTTTCAGTTTGCTAAGCTCAGCAAGACTTGTTTTGAGTCGGCGACGCTGACTAAGGCCACCTTGCGAGGGGCGTTTGCGGTGAGGGCTAGCTTTTTAAAAGCAGGGCTAAGCGGTGCCAATATGACCCACATAAACTTGCGAGCGGCCTGCTTGAGAGAATCGAATTGCAGCAGCGCCAATCTGACGGGTGCAAACCTGCGCAATGCAGATTTGAGTGAGGGCAATTTTGCCTGGGCTAATATGAGCGGGGCGCGGCTAATCGGCGCTGAGATCGCCAATGCCAATTTCACCGAGACCCGCTTAGACCATGCTTTTCTCAATGGCCTCGATTTTAGCGGTATGTCCCTTAGTGGCGTAAATTTTCAAGCCGCAAGGCTGAAAGGGGCTAGCTTTCAATCTGCCGATTTAACCGCGGCTAATCTACAAGCAGCTAGCCTGCAAAACAGCGACTTTAAGTGGGCCCAGCTAGCAGGTGCGACCCTCGCTTATGCCCATTTGTACAAAGCCCAATTTTCTCAAGCCGATTTGCGCCGGGTTGACCCTACCCATGTGAACTGGGAAGACGCGGATCTCACCAACGCCTACCAAAAAGAGCTGGGTATCTCTCATATTGATAGGGCAGCTAAAAAAGCTATTCGATATCAACAAAACGGATATCAGCAAAACGAGTACCCGCAAAACCAGACTCAAAACTTTGAAGCCACTAGGGTGTCGTCGTCGTATTTATAGCGGGTGCTGTAGTCAGTAATGCCGTATAGATTGAAGGAAATAGTCGGCTCATCGCCCATCGGTGCGACCTGATGCACCGCGTTAGCGGTAAAGCCAATGACGTCACCAGGATAGAGAATCTGATCGCCAGTCGCTATCAGCTTTTCGGGCTTGCCCTCGGCCTGCTGCCAAAGCGTATTTTTTTCTTGGCCGCCCACCATCGCCACAATTCCCCAGGTGGCATGGTTATGAATTTTAGATTTTGTCCCTGGTGCCCAGGCCACCATTTGCACCGTGATCGGGTACTCATGCTCACGGTAAAGAAAGTTTACTGACCAGCCGGTCTTTTCACTGGGCGGCTTGTGCTCTAGCTGTAGCCAGTAAGAGCTAATCAGCAGTTTGCGCACCAGCGGAATCAGGGCCTGCACCCGTTTAGCATCGTCCGGTTCATCGGCCAAAATATCTTCCATTTCGGTTAGGAATCGGTACATGCGATAGGTGCGCTCGGGCGGTTCGGCTTCGGCGGTGCCAAAAGCCGTGCAGGTGCCGTCGTCGGTGACTAGCCAGTTTTGCATAGTTTTTTTTGAGCCTTTATTCTTTTGAGCCTTTATTCTTTTAAGCCTTTGTTCTTTTGAGCCCTTTTTAAGCCTCTAATTATTTTACAGTGCTCTTTCGAGGGGCAAATCAGATGCAATGATCGCAGGCTAAGCGGCACCTTGGAAGCGGCCATTAATCATGGTGAAACGATTATGCTGAAGCGACTGCGTGGCGAGCTATCACTTCTACTCATGGGTCTAGCCGTCATGGGTCTAGCAGTGAGCTGTCAAGATGCTGTTGTCAGTCAGACCCCAACAGCGGCAGAACCGCCAAGCCAATCTGAGTGTGAGGCGCAAGTAGGATTCGCATTCATTGAGGCAGGGGAATTTATTCGTGGGAGCGATCGCACTGAACGCGACTACGCTTACCAGATTTCTGCCGAATCTGCCGCTGAATCTGCCGCTGAGTCTGCCGCTGAGTTCGCCGCTGAGTCTGCTGCTGAGTTTGTGGCTGAGGTTGCTAGCATTGAAGCGAACTATCGTAAAGCTGGCTGGTTTGACCGTGAGCCAGAACGGCAGCGCGTAGTGTTGCCTGCTTTTTGTCTTAGCAAAAACCTCGTGACCAACGCTGACTATCAGGTCTTTATCAGTGTAACCGGGCATGTCGTACCGGGCATTTCAGCCGCAGACTATCAAGCACAGGGCTTTTTAGTTCATGACTACAGCGTAGTGGAGCCTTACCTTTGGCAAGCGGGTCAGTATCCGGCAGGGCAAGGGCAGCATCCGGCGGTGTTGATTTCATATGAGGATGCGATCGCCTATATCGACTGGCGATCGCAGCAAGATGGCGTTACCTATCGCCTGCCCACAACGGCTGAGTGGGAAAAGGCTGCGAAAGGCACAGACGGTCGCTATTTTCCTTGGGGCAGTGAATGGCGCAATGATGCCACTAACTGGGCAAAAAAAGGGCCGTACGGGACGAGTGCGATCGCTACTTTTCCGGCTAGCCGCAGCCTCTATGGCATCGAAGATATGGCGGGTAACGTCTTTGAATACACCAGCACGCTGGTTGAAAAATCTAACGGTCAGCAAGAGGTGCTGCTAAAAGGATGCGGCTGGGATGACTATCCTGGTTTTTGCCGGGCCGCCTACGAGCACGATCGCCCGGTTGACTCCAAACATATTTTGTTCGGCTTTCGGCTAGTGGTAGAACCGTGACCTAGACTAAAGCTTGAGGTATGCATTTAGCGTAAAAGTGCAATATCGTCGGTGGCTGAGCGTAGTCGAAGCCAAAACCCAGCCGGAGTTCGACTACGCTCACCCCTCGGGGAAAAGCTTGCTGAAAACCTGTTGTTCTTGTAATTCTATTTACCGTTGTGCTATGGATGACTCTATTCCTACTGAAGTGAGTGCTGAAATGAGTGCCGAGACGGCTGAAATACAGCGCCTAGTTGAGATTATCGCTCAGCTGCGTAACCCTGAGGGCGGCTGCCCGTGGGATTTGGCCCAAACGCCTGACTCCCTAAGACCCTACGTGATTGAAGAAGCCTATGAGGTAGTGGATGCGATTACAGTGGGAGACGTTCAAGATGTTAAAGAAGAGCTAGGCGATCTGCTGTTGCAGATTGTCCTTCAAGCTCAGATCTTTAAAGAGAAAGGAGAGTTTGATCTGGGCGATATTGCTCGCGGTATTAGTGAGAAAATGATTCGCCGCCATCCGCATGTGTTTGCCGATGTCCGCGCAGAGACTCCGGCAGCGGTAAATGCCAATTGGGAAAAAATTAAGGCGGCTGAAAAAGCAGACACTGAAGATCCTGATAAGCTTTCGCCTAAGCTCGCTCGCTATGCGAAGTCGATGCCGCCGCTAGTTGGCGCGATGAAAATTTCGACTAAGGCAGCGAAGGCCGGGTTTGAATGGGAGAATTTGGCGGATGTGTGGCAAAAAGTTGATGAGGAAATAGCTGAGCTGAAGGCAGCGATCGCACATGAATCTAAAGAAAACCAGGCGGGTGAGCTAGGCGATGTCTTTTTCTCTTTGATTCAAATCGCTCGCTGGCAGTCATTGGATCCAAGCGCTGCTTTAAAGGGCACAAGCCGCCGCTTTGTCCAGCGCTTTGAGCAGGTAGAGGCCCAGGCGAGCAAAGCGCTTAGCGACCATAGTCTCGAAGAGCTAGAAGCCTTTTGGCAAAAAGCAAAACAGCAGCTTGCTAAATCGCAGACCCAGTCATAAAGCGTCCCAGTCGTAAAGCGTCCCAGTCGTAAAGCGGTATTGACTAGCAGGGCTTAAAAGTCCGTATCGAATGCGCTTTTGGCTAAGTTAGGACTGACTTCTAATCGAATTGCGATCGCTGTAATATTGTCATGCCCATTGACCTCGTTGCTAAGCTGCACAAGGTCATTTACCCCAGCCGCTAACCCCTGCGTCCCCACCAATAAAGGATCAATATGGCTATCCAAATAGTCTTCAACGACATCATTGTCGCTTAGCCCATCGGAGCACAGCAACAGCAGCGTATCTTCCGAAAAATTGAGATAGCTAACATCCGGCTCCAGCTCATCTCTATCTCTTGGCCCTAGCGCCTGTGTAAGCTGATAGGCATCGGGTCTAGCGTAGGCTTCTGCTGGTGCGATGCCTCGCTGAATTTCTCTTTGACCGACCTCGTGGTCGATGGTCACCTGACGCAAGCCCAGCCGACGACTGTGCTGATATAACCGGCTATCGCCTACATGCGCCACTACCGCCGACGTGCCTTGCAGCAACACAACCACGAGTGTCGTTCCCATGCGTTCGTGTCCGGCCCGCTGCTCTTGCTCGTTCACGTCATAAATAGCCTGATTCGCTAGCCTCACTGCCTCGATCATCATCTCTTCATCCGGCAGTGATCTAGGCGTTTCTTCTGCGGCTTCTGCTGAGACTTCTGCTGAGGCTTCTGTATCTAACCTCAGCGGCCAATGCTTTTCGAAATACTGTTTCAGCGTCTTAGCGGCCAGCGTACTGGCTACCTCACCGCCATCATGCCCGCCCATTCCATCGCAAAGAATATATAGACCGCAGGCCGTCGTCACCTGACCCTCATTATCGGCGTATGCCCGAGACTCTCTGGCAATCAAAAAGCAGTCTTCGTTGTGATCTCGCTGCTGTCCTACATGGGTTTGCCCCGCATCGTCTAGGGCAACGAGCTTCATCGGCAGCACAATCGTAGACTCATCTTCTTCTGCCAAATCATCTAGCGCGTCCGTATCAATCGAATCTTGTAGGATAGTTTCCTGTGATAGGTCGTCTGGCGCATCGTCCGAATCAGGCGCAGTAGAAGAGAGAGCATGGGGTGGCATGGTTGTCGGCACGGGTAGAGGGGCGGCAAGCGGAGTAGATGTAGCCGGAGTAGACGTATCCGGAGTAGATCTAGATAGCCCAGAAGTGGAAACCGCAGTGGCTATTGGTGTAGCGGTAGAGAAGGGTGTGATGGCTTCTGGTGTGGCAAGTAGCGCCTCGCCAATATCTGCTAGCTCTTCGCTGAGCTGTTCTAGGGTTTGAGCAGAAGAGACTGCCAGAATAAGCTGCCTATTTTGGCGCAGCGTTGCGATGGTTCCCCGGTGCGGCTGAGCCAGCAGTGACTTTAAGAAAACCTTTAGCTCGAATAGCTGAGGAACCGGGCTATCAACTTCGCCAATAGGATCGGTAATAGGTGCAATAAATTTTTGAATGCGTAGAGACTGATCGCTATCAATGCCCAGGTTGTCGGCTAATAAAAGGCTAGATCGCCACTGCGGAACGGGTGCCAAGGCCGCCCACAGCTCTGTTAGCCGGTACATCCAATAAACATGCTGAAGCGGATCGACCGCCGTAGAAAACGCCTTGATGACGGAAGAAAGTGCTGGCCGCTCAGAAACAATGAGCAGGTCGGTATCGCCTTGCTGCCAGGCATCGTGTAGGCGCGGTGCGGCCTCATTGAGCAATAGATACGGATAGGCTGCTTTGGGCAGATCGTGAATTGCTTCTAATTCGTCTAAAGCTGGCTGGCTAATCTGTGCTAGCTGCTGCTGCAAGGCCGAGCGAACGTCTGGCGTGGTGTCGCTGATGTAGGCACAGCCCTCGCTGAGAACTGTGAGCACTTGGTATCGGTTCAGTGACGGATTGAGATAAGTTGCTGGAACTAGCTTTGCGCCATGCGGGGGCATTAGCCTCACCTGCAGTGCGAGCTTTGTCGCCATCTCGGTGGCGGGCGCTGCTAAAGGCTCACCACAACGCTGGCAGAACTTGTGATCGGCAGGGTTGACGAACTGACAGTTGGCACAGGTGAGCATATCGGGTTTGAGTGGCTTATTTTATTGAGCGCTGTGGTTTTTGTGTCGGTATTGAGGCGAGTAAACGGCTAGAGGCTAGTGACGAAGGCGGTCGTTATTAGCGCTCAAAGATGGATTATGCCTGATAACGGGCGTTAAGTCTTGGGAGCGATCGCACCTCAGCCTTGGTTAGATCTCGCCACTGCCCCGGCTGTAGACCCGACAAGCTCAGTGTTTTTTCCGCGTTTAACGCTGTTTGGTCTGTTCTATTCCCTTCAGGCTTCCTCGTCGGGTTTCCTGTCGGTTTTTTCCTCGGCAGCAAAATCGCGCTGCGAACTAGGCGCAATGTGGGAAACCCAACCGCCGCCGTCATGCGTCGCACCTGCCGATTTTTGCCCTCGCTTAAAATCAGCTCTAGCCAAGCGGTTGGCACCTGCTTACGATAGCGAATAGGAGGATTTCTAGGAGGAATGTCGGGCGCTGCGATCGCCTGCGCCTGCGCCGGACGCGTTTGATAGCCTCGAATGGTCACCCCGCTCCTCAGCTTGGCGAGCGATTCTTCTAAGGGGGGTGCGATCGCGCTCACCTCCACCTGCACCCAATACTGCCGACCATGGCCAAACTTAGGATGGCTCAGCCGATGCTGCATCGGCCCGTCATCAGTTAGCAGCAGCAGCCCTTCACTATCGCGATCCAATCGGCCCACCGCGTACACCCCTGGTACATCCACAAAATCCTTGAGCGTCTTTCGCCCCTCACCATCTGTGAACTGACTCAGTACGTCATAGGGTTTGTAAAACAACAGGTAGCGATAAGTCACGTAAGCAATCTTATTAATTCTTGAACTCTATTGATAAATAGTCCTAAAACAGAAGTCAATCGATATCCTATATAGAATCATTTAGCTCTTTCTTATCGTAGGGACATGGAAAACACCAAAAAATATCAGATGAAATGCACACTTACCTTTGGTGATATCTATAGCCAAATTATCGTTTGGCTGATTGTGCTGTTTGTCAGCCTAGCGACGGCACTAGGTCTGATGGGGGCAAGTCGCCCAGTCTATGCCCTTGCGACAGTAGGCCTAATTTTAGTGCTGTCCCTGCCCTTCTTACTGTTTGCCTTCGTGACTACCCTGCTGAACCATATTGAATTCAACGCTGTAGACACGCTGGCAGAAGCAGCTAGTGAAGCGCCCGTCGGTACAGTTGGGCAAATGTCTCAGCAGAGCGCCTAGGGTCTTGCTGCTAGGGACTGGCTGCTAGGGATTTGCAGCAGGCTCTGATTTCTCCTCATTAGCTGCGGCCTCTTCCGGCGTTCCCGCAGATTCAGGTGACACCGCTTCGGCCTCGGCTGGGGCGGTGCTTTCGCTAATAAGCTGGCGCACGCCGTCCTTATACTGCGTTGGGGCTAGCGCTAGTGCCTCGTCAAACAGCGGCGTAGCGGCGGCGTCATCACCTTTCTCTTTCAACACCAGGGCCTTGGCCAGCGTTGGTCGAAAATCTGGCTGGGTTGGCGCAGCGGCTTTTGCCTCGGCAATCGTTTCATCGTAAATTCTCAGCGCCTCATCATAGTTTTGCTGAGCGGCATACACCTGCCCTAGCAAAAGCTTGACAGAGAGCTTATCTACACTGCCAGGATTCAGCTCATTGCTTTGGTCTGCGGTCGCTAACGTATCGCGCAGCAGGCCAACGGCAGCTTCCGTGCGCTCTTGAGCGACCAGTAGCTGCACCAGCCCATCTAGCGCTTGAACATTACCAGGATTTTGCGTCAGCACCCGCCGATAAATCTGAGCTGCCCCTTCCAAATCTTGCAGCTGCTGCTTAGTCTGTGCCAGCACAATAGAATATTCAGGCACCGTAGGATTTAGCTCGGCAAGTCGCTCTAAAGGCTCAACAGTGCCTTCCAAATCGCCCAAAGCCGCCTTTGCCTCAATCAAACCTCTCAGCGCCGTTTGATTATTAGGCTCACGACCTAAAACGGCAGTATAGCCATTAATTTCTCCCTGTATGCGGGTTGTTTCGTCTGCGCCCGGTGTAGGGGCTGCGGCTGTGCTCGCGCCTCGCTCAGCTCGGTTGCTGCTCATGACACCTAGCACCGAAACTGCCACAAATGCGGCCACCGCAATAATCAGCACGCCCCTTACTAGCCAGCTGTCTTTTTTAAAAGCCATCCAATTTCTCCTAAGTCGTCAATACTATGTATTTATTACATTTATTGATCTTGTATTTCTCACAGTCTGTGCTTTTCGATCTTGCGCTTGGCCTTGCGCTTTTTGGTCTTGTGCCTTTTAGTCTTGTGCTTTTTGGTTTTGCGCTGCTTGATCTTGTACTGCTTACTCTATGGCTATAGTCACCCTGTCATATCTCACCCTGCCATATCTCACCCTGCCATATCTCACTTTGCCATATCAAAATAACTTGCTCATATTACCCCCACTTTCCCAGAACCAACCCCTCAATCAATTCCAAAATCGATCTTCGATAGCGTTATAAGAACTGGGATAAAGACTTGGGAAGCGCATCAGAATGGGGAGCTGGTGACCCACTAATTGAAATAAGCGAAGCTAAAAAAGTACGGATTTGCGCTGGTTGAGCTGAACTACTAGTCAAGCGATTTGACGTCTAAGAGATCTAATATCGAAATCTGATATGACAAAGAAAACGGTTTGAGCCATGCTTAAAACAAATTTTCTTATCATTTTTGAACGCGGGATGTTCTTTGAGTGACAAGAACCGTGAACTCTTAGCTATCAGAGCTAGCTGTCTACGCTAGCCTGTAAAGATAGTTCAAATCGAGTACAGTTCCAGTTGTAGCAAGGTTTATTTGTCTTTATCTACATAATCTCGAAAAGAAAACGTAGCAAGACACCCAAAATCAACTTTTATGCGGATGCTAATCTAGGGTATTAGAAAGTGCTGCTGGGTTGTAAAGCTGTTATTTCACAGCCTTGTCATTTAGCAGCCTGCTGCAAGCTACATCCAACTACATCAAAGGGATGCTTATCCTTAATAGGGATACTTATCTTTTTTCCATCAGAGTCGCAGGTACAGTTTCAGGAGTTTGAGGATCGATGAGTTCTGCCGCTAGCCGCCCCCCTAATACCGCCCGCCTATCCAATGGCCTTTCTAATGGCCTGTCAGCGGGCCATTTAGAAACGCAGAAGCCTTTAGCCAAGGCCGCTGCTACAAACTCAAGTGTCGCCCAGCGCCCTATTGAAATGACTGATTTTAGTACCGACAGGACATCTGAAGCAACCTCAAAAGCCGACTCCCTAAAATCTGGCTCAAAGGCTGGCTCAAAGGCTGGCCCAAAACCCGATCTGAGCCAGCCGCCCAAACGCTCTTTATTAAAGCCGCCCGCTAGGCCAAAAGCACCCGTAGCCCCGCCGCCTGCTGCCGCTGTGCCTGTCGCCCCACCGCCCGAAGAACCGGCAGCGCCTCAGCGCCCTGGCCCGATTTCGCTGCCCAGTGAGCCGATGCAGTATCGAGCGATTGGGCTGCTTAAGGGTAAGTACATCGCCTCTGAAGAGCAGTTTAATCGGGGAGATATTGCCGCAGAAGATGGCACTTTGATCGATGCGGTGCTTTTAGGCCGAGTCACTAGCTTGATTAAAAAGCACCTAGATTTAGAGTCCAATCACCTTTGGGTAGTTTATCCACGCACGCTGTATAAGGATGTAGACGAAGAAGCCGAATCGGAAGAGAAAGTACCGGCGCTGCATGTGCAGATTGTGGGCGTTTGGGAGCCGGAAACGCTGAACGCGGATGCGATCGCTAGCGAAGATGATGAGAGCCGGCCACTGTCGAGCGTGGAAGTTGCCGATCAGTGCGATCAGTTTTCAGTCAGAGGAGAAATCGCTAAGTATTCTGAGGAAGATGGCGAAATTTTGGTCAATATTGTCCAAAAGAGCAAGTCTGAAACAACCAAGCCTAAGCGCCCCTTTAAGCTGCTAGTCAAAGGCAAACTGACGGGCCGAACAACGGGCTATTTTTGGGACCTGGCGGTAGAGCGTCAGGCGGGCGAACTGGTTTTGAAAACCGGCAAGTCGATTGCGGTAGTGCCTCCGAAAAGAAAGCCTAAGGGCAAAAAAGGAGTGGCTCGCCGTCGGCCCCCGACTGGCAGTCGGCCTCAGAGCGGCGCACCCGGCGCATTCTCAGTACCGAAGCCGAAGCCGAAGCCGAAAGCAGCCGCAAGCGGCGCTGCAACAGAGACAGCGACGGTGACAGAACCGACGACAGCAGAAGAGAAAAACACCGAAGCTTAGCGGGATATCTCCGAATGGTTTCATTTGGCTATGTTATCTGGCTGTTTGATTTAGCTGTGTCATTGGTAGCTGTTTGACTGATAGCTGTTTGATTGAACTACGTCATGTCGATCTGCGGGCCCCAAGTATCTTGTGGCATAAAGCGGGTGTCAGTCGGTAGGGTGGCGACGGCGGTGGTTAGCTCAAACTCGCCGGACTCGATGCGCTGCTTTAGATCTAGCGCCACTTGCCCAGCCAGATAGAGACTGGCGAGTGGCGCAGTCCGCACTGATTTGCCATCTAGCGCGACGCGGCCAGATTTAAGCTGGGCGTAGCTGACTAGGCCAAAGGTGGGGCGTACGCGCCGAGGGATGGAAAAGTCTACGACTGGGGCGACGAGGTCTTCGTCTTTGACAGCGCAGCGAACTAAGATCTCTTCGTTGAGAATCGGAATGGGAATTCCCACGCCGAGCATCATTGAGGGGCCGTAGCCTTTGAAGTAGCAGCCGCGCACCCAGTGGGCATCCATGCGTTTGGCGTCGCCAATAAGGGCAACGGTGGCGGCAGGGCCAACGGGGGTGCGATTGGGTAATCGCCGCTGTAAGGGAAAGTGCTGGGTGCCTTCCCAGGCGATGTAGCCCTCGCCGCCGCCGAGTAAGATGCGGGTGCCGATGCCGACCGTTTGCAGATCTGGATCGTTTAACAGCGGAGAAAGTGCGCCGGTATTGGCATAGACTGCGTTGCCAAGGCGCGGCTGAAGGGGGCCGAGATAGGTAAAGAGGGGGCGATCGCCGCCGTTGACCGCCACGATAAAGTTTTGGTAGAGGTTGCGCGGGTTGAATAGGTAAAACTGATTGATGCGATCGCGCGTAATCGTTGTATCTAAACTCATTCGAGGATAGCAGTCGGTTGCCTGCCCAATCGCCGTCAGGTTCACGGGCTTATCAGCAATCAAATCGGCAATCACATGGCCACCTCCGCGCTCTTCAGTATCGCCATCGCGACTGACTTCTCTAGCGCTTTCTCGTCGGGGCGATACCATTTGCCCCGCGCCAATGTATAAATCCACTGCCCCAAAGCCTGAATAGGCCAGGACGCCGTCTAAATAGCACTCAACAATTTTAATGGGCGGGTCAGTGTGACCAATGTTTAACATTGCCCCCGAGCCTTCCATTGGCTCAAACGTGCCGGTTGTCACCACATCAACGGCTTTGGCCGCTTGCGTAACGCCCATTTCTGCAATTCGAGCTTTGGCTTCTGTGATGGTCCAAGCCGTTGCTTTGCCCTGGCGAATTTTGTCGTTGATGTCGGCGACTGTGCGCATAGGGTTAGGTTTTGAGTCAGCTAAGAGGCGACTGGCGGCTTTTGAAAAATAGAAACGTGCCAACGACTAGGCTGGGCAGGGTGACCAGTGCGATCGCTAAATAGTTGAGCGATCGCCCCTGTAGTTTTTGCGCCCAGTTCTGTCCTACCAGGCTAGGGCCAGCAACCTTAATCAATATGCTCAGCCCCGCCGAGAGCACCAGAACCTTTAGCAGAAAGCCAGCCATTTCTTTCTTCTCGTTCATATCGCTCTTCTCATTTGGCTTTACTGGTTCGGCTTTATTTGTTCAGCTTTATTTATTCAGCTTTATTTCTCTGAACTCTGTTTATTCGGTTCTGTTTACTCGGCTCTGTTCATTCGGCTCTGTTTATTTAACCAAAGCGATGGTCATCGCACACCATTCATCTTGATGGGCAATGTCGGTAACCTGCCAGCCATGAGCCACCAGATGCTCTTCTACCCAAGGCGCTTTGCTCGTGAGAATGCCGCTCAAAACTCCCCAGGTTTTGGGGCCTGCTAGCTCGCTGAGTCGAGGAATAATCAACCCTACGATAATTTCCGACAGAATATTGCACACGATGCCATCAACCGGCAGCGCGCTGCCAGCTTTGGCCATCTCAATGATTTCAGGCAAGCTGCCTAACTGCACCTGTAGCGGCTCTTCTGTAATCCCATTCAGCCTAGCATTAGCCCCTGTCGCGCTGACCGCTAGCGGATCGACATCGGCAGCGAACACCTGCTTGGCCCCATACAGCAGCGCCACGATGGCCAAAATGCCTGAACCGCAGCCAATATCAGCCAGGGTTTTGCCTGCCAAAGACTGCTTTTCTAAGGCTTCGAGGCAAAGCTGAGTGGTGGCATGTGCCCCTGTGCCAAAGGCGCTGCCTGGATCGAGCGTCAAGATGGTGCGGTCTGTCGCGGGTGGCTCCATCCAGGCCGGGTTAATTAGGAGGCGATCGCCAATCCGTTCCGCCCTCCAGTGGGTCTTCCAGCTTTTTGCCCAGTCTTCTTCTGCAATTAGCTGCCAGCTAATGTCTACAGAGGGTAATGTTGTCAATGCCCCGGCTTGGTTTGCCGCGCTGCTCAGCAGGACGTCAGCCTGATTTGCCGCGCTATTTAAAAGCGTAGAGCGCAGATCTTCAAAATCTTTTACCTGATATTGCCCCGCCGGAAAATAGGCTGTCACAATCCGGCTGTTGTCTTTGGTCTGGCTCGCTGTACCTTTGCTGCCTAGATCTTCATATGCCCAGTAGACACTATCTTCTAGTGCCAGCGGGCACACCACTGTCACTTCCCACCACTGACTCATAAACACCGTCGATTTACGCTACTTGTCTGTTCTAAATTGTTTTTGCAGCTTGCTTTTGCGACTTGTTTTCGCGACTTGTTTTCGCGACAGCACCACGCTACAGCGCTACTGTATACGCATCGCGAATACCCGGCTCTTTTTTAATCTCTTCCAGAATGCCCGCAGGTAGCGGATCGTCAATGCTAAGCACCATGACAGCGTCGCCTCTCACGATTTTACGCCCCACCTGCATACTGGCAATATTGACGTTGAAGCTGCCGAGCAAGGAGCCGATTTTGCCGATGATCCCGGGCATGTCACGGTGCAGTGTGAACAGCATGTACTTGGTTGGCGGCACGTTGATAGGGAAGCCGTCCATGTCGATAATGCGCACTTCACTACCGCCGAGCAAGACACCCGTGACCGAGTGCTGACCAAGTGAACCTTTAGCTGATAGATACAAAGAGCCAGTGTAGTCTTCTGCTGTGGTATCGCGCGTTTCGACCACACGAATTCCACGCTCTTTGGCTTCAATTGACGCGTTGACATAGTTCACGCGCTCTTGCAGGGCGTTGGATAGTAGCCCTTTGAGGGCGGCAATCACGATTGGCTTGGTGTCGTTTTGGGCCAGTTCGCCCTGAAGCCGAATATTGAGTTCTTCGATTCGGCCACCGGCTAGCTGCCCAACAAAGTTGCCCAGTGTTTCAGCGAGCTGCAAGTAGGGTCTAAGCTTTTCGAGTACGTCGGGTCGCAAACCTGGAATATTTACCGCTGAGCGGGCCGGAAGCTCGAGTAAAACGTCTCGAATTTGCTCGGCTACGTCAACGGCTACGTTAACTTGCGCCTCTGCGGTAGATGCGCCGAGGTGCGGGGTGAGTACCAGCGGTTTTCCAACCGATCTTAGCGGCGAGTCGCCTAGCGGCTCTTGCGCGTAAACGTCTAGCGCTGCGCCTGCGATCACGCCATCGGTTAGGGCTTTGGCAAGGGCTGCTTCGTCAATAATGCCGCCACGGGCGCAGTTGACGATGCGAGCGGTGGGCTTCATTTTCGCCAACGACTCAGCATTGATTAAGTTAGCGGTTTCGGGCGTTTTAGGAATATGGAGCGTGATGTAGTCTGACTCGGTGAGCAGAAAGTCCATCTCGACCAGGCGGCAGCCTAGCTCTTCAGCGCGATCGCTCGAAATAAACGGATCAAACGCCAGCAGGTTCATGCCCATAGCCCGCGCGACGGTCGCAACGTGAGAGCCAATTTTTCCTAACCCAACAACGCCCAGCGTTTTCTTGTAAACTTCTACGCCAGTAAACGCCTTGCGGTCCCACTCGCCCGCTTTCATCGACTCGTTGGCAGCCGGAATATAGCGAGACATTGAGAGCATCATTGCCAGGGCGTGCTCGGCGGCGGCAATGGTGTTGCCTTCTGGCGAGTTGACGACGACGATGCCGCGACGCGTTGCCGCTGTGACATCAACGTTATCGACCCCAACGCCAGCGCGGCCAATGATTTTAAGCTTTTTGCCAGCTTCGATCACGGCCTGAGTGACTTTGGTGCCCGAGCGGATCATCAAAGCGTCATATTCAGGAATGATGGCAATGAGGTCTTCTAGAGGCAGTTTTGTTTTAACATCGACGCTGGCGACTTGGGAAAGAATGTCCAAACCAGCTTGGTCGATAGGATCTGAGACGAGTACCTTAGGCATAGAGCAGCTAGAAGAGTTCGGGTCGTTAGGTGGATTGTTGTGGGTTGCTGGGGCGAGTCTGTAAGCTGAGTAGGTTCTTAATCAGTCTTTAAACAGGGCGTCTTCACACAGAGGGATATATTACTGCACTGCGGGTGCGGTGTGGGCGCGGTGCCTGAAAGGTTGTGATTCTCCTTAATGATTTGCTGGAATGATTTGCTGGGCTAAGTTAGCGTGGGTCTACTCTTTCTGAGACGTTCTCTAAGGCGTTAAACACGTCTGTAATAACTACGTTAGACATAAGAAACCCTTCGGGATCGCTGAGTCGAATGCGGCTATGCGAAGTCAGTTTAATGGCTAGATCAGATTTTAGGGTCGAGTCAGAAATGATATCTGTTGATTCGACTACGACCTGGCCGGTTTGAATATGAGGGGCGATCGCACCTGCCATCTGCACCAGGCCCGGTTCACCATAGAGCCGATAAACGCTATCTAGCGAAATTCCTGGCTTTAGCCGCAGTCCCATCATCACATTTTCTAAGACTTGCTCGCTCGGCGGCAGGACTGTCGCGGTGCTTGCCTCGCCTTGGGTCACTAGCTGCTCTACCCACTGGCGATAGCTGGACTGCGTACGGGGGCGGTCAATCCGCTGCGGCCCATCGGCGTGCGGCAGATAGCTGGTGGCTCCCATGCCAAAGCCATAGTTGGGCTCACAGCGCCAGTAGGTGAGATTGTGCCGTGCCTCGTAACCGGGCTGGGCGTAGTTGCAAATTTCGTAATGGTCATAGCCGTGAGCAATGAGGGCATCTCTCGCGGTTTTGTACATCTCAATGGTCGCTTCGTCACTGGGCAGGGGCGCTTCGCCAGGAGAAAAGTAGCGAGCAAAGGCGGTTTGGGGCTCGACGACGAGATCGTAGATAGAAAGGTGGGTCGGCTTGAGTGTGATCGCAGCTTGCACCGACTCGTGCCAGTGCGCCATTGTTTGATGCGGCAGCCCACAGATCAAATCTAGGCTGATGTTCGTAAAGTTCGCGGCTTGCAAGGTCTCTATCGCCTGTAGAATATCTGAGCGGCGATGAAAACGACCGGCTGCTGCTAGCAGTTCATCTTGAAACGCCTGTACGCCCAGACTGACTCGGTTAATGCCCACCGCGCGATAGCCACTAGCGTGTGATAGATCAAACGTCGCTGGGTCCATCTCCATTGAGATTTCGGCATCCGAAGCAAGGCCAAAGCGTCGATCAATCGCTATAAGAATACTTTCTAGCTGTTCGACAGAGAGTAAGGACGGGGTTCCTCCGCCGAAAAAGACGGTCTTTAGTGGTTTTAGTGGTTGGGCTGCCTGAGCGCCGACTACGGGCGTGTTGTGAATTTCGGTCAGCAGCGTGTCTATATAGCGAGCGATGGTGGGTGAGGTGTCGCCTCGTTTGCGATCGCCCACTACCGAAATAGCGAAGTCGCAATAGAAACAGCGTCTGCGACAAAACGGAATATGGACGTAGGCGGCTCTAGGCGTGATGGCAGTAGGCACTGTGAAGTAGGCAACGGCAGTTGGCCATGACAGCAGGCAAGATTACAAAAAAAAGATAACAGCAGTGAAGCGCTGACCAAGCCCCTATAATAGCCGTAATCTTAATCACATCAGTGCTTTTGCGCGTGTTGTGAAGCTCTAGGCTCAAAATGACAGCAAAGAGCGCCTCACCACCCAGCACTTTCGTACACAGCTTATGCTCGACGCACTTATTGTATTTTCATTCGTTCTCACTGGAGCAGCCATCGGCTTTTTCAGCATCGACTTTCTCCCCCCGTCTGCCCTGACCCAGGTCACCAACATTGAAGGGCTAGAGTCGGTCACAGCTGGCTTTGGCGCGCTGATCGGCGTTGCTGTTGGGCTGGTCGTGCAAACTAGCTATCGGCGCGTAGAGCGAGATATTAAAGACATGGCCCCCGACCGCCTGCTAGCGCGTGCTGTCGGTTTGGTGATGGGTTTGCTAATTGCCAACCTCATGCTAGCGCCGCTCTTTTTGCTACCTATTCCTGAAAAGTTTGGCTTTATCAAACCGGTTACTGCTGTTATGGGTAGCCTACTTTTCGCGGTTTCTGGCATGAGCTTGGCTGAATCCAACGGCAGAGCGTTGCTACGGTTGATCAATCCCAACAGCTACGAGACGATGTTGATCAACGAAGGTACAATCAAGCCTTCTAAAGCCAAAGTGCTTGACACGAGCTGTATTATCGACGGTCGCATAGAAGATTTGCTCAAAACCGGCTTCATCGAAGGGCAGCTACTGGTTCCTCAGTTTGTTTTACAAGAGCTGCAGCGCGTCGCTGACTCCTCTAGCGATCAAAAACGTGCGAGAGGCCGACGCGGCTTAGACATTATCAACCGCATTCGCAAAACCTACCCGGAGCGCGTCGTCATTGACCCTGCCGACTATGACGACATCAGCTTAGTAGATGCCAAGCTGGTAAAACTAGCCCAAGAAATGAAAGCTGATCTGCTTACGACTGACTACAACCTCAACAAAGTCGCCAGTGTCCAGCAAGTTAGCGTTCTAAATATTAATGATTTAGCTAAATCGCTGCGTCCCACCTATCTGCCGGGAGACGACATCGAAATTCGCGTGCTCAAGGAAGGTAAGGAGCCCTCGCAGGGTGTTGGCTATTTAAACGACGGCACGATGGTTGTGATTGAAGAAGGAAACGAATTTATCGGCGATAACTTAGTCGTGGTGGTCACGGGTGCACTGCAAACTTCTGCGGGCCGCATGATCTTTGCTCGGCCCGATCGCTCAGCAATGGCCTCTTCTTAGGCCGCGTCAGAAGAAAGCTTTTGGAAACGGATTATTACCTGTACCGCGAGCAATGCTAGCCGTTTCATCGTGCAGAAAATTGTGAGATTGACGCCTTGCTGCAATTAAGTTAGAGCTATTGGCTGTAGCTCAATAGACTGAGCTGGCCGTTGTCTGGGTTACTTTTACGCTTTTGCCGTTTCTTTTGCCGAACAACCTGCTGTCGTTTTGAATTTTCTAACCAGCCGCCGTGGGTGACGAACCAGGTGCGCAGGATTTTGGCCTGTTGTTTGTCTAAGCTGTCTAAATCTAGGGCTGTGGGAAATAGATCGCCAATTGGGGTTTGTGCCCAGCTAACATCGCTAGGAAAGAGGTCTGCGCCAAAGGGCGTCACGTCTTTTGGCATGCGGTTAAGAAGGGGCATGATGTCGGTGGCGTGGATGATGCTATGGCGCAGATCGTCCATTCGTTTGGTTCTGCGATCGCGCGCTTTTGCATAGTCCAAGATTGGCGTCGGATAGCCTTTGACTTTAGGCGGCGTGCCTAGCTGTTCGGGCTTGAGCCGTCTTAGTTCTGGCACCCAACGATGAACAAACTGACCTTGCGGATCGCAGCGATCAATCGCCTCTTGTTGAGGGTTGTAAATGCGAATCCAGGCTTTGTTTAAGCAGTGGGTGACGCCTGCTTGCTGCGCCCACTGGTAGTGATCAATGGGGCAGTCGCCATCAATTAAATAGCGCATAAAGTGGAGTGCGCCATATCGCCAGTCCATGCCAATGAGGTTGCACAAGAAGCTGGCGTAGATGGCGCGAACGCGAAAGTTGAGCGCTAGCCAGCCGCCCGTTTCTTTTAAGCATCGAGCAGCGGCATCGACGATAGGATAGCCCGTCTCACCGTTTTTCCAGGCGTTGTAATGATCTAGGCTATAGTCCCAGCCGCCATTTGTAAGCTCTTCGGCAGGCAAAAGGCTGTCGGTAGGGCCGGTTTCAAAAGGAGTGTAGAGCGATCGCACCTCTAACTGCGGCAAATAGCGAAAGCGCTGCGTAAAGCCGCTGCCCCACCGCAGCCGAGAAATAAGCTGATGCGCACTGCGCTGAACTCGTTTGTCTGCTGTCCACTGCGAATCACCCTGTCTTTGCCAAATTGTCTGCGCACACTCACGCGCCGAAATTGCCCCGTATTTGAGATAGGGACTAAGCCCGCTAGTAGCGTTAGCACCTGGGTAAGAAAGCTGCCAGTAGTAGCGCTCTGCTTTGCCCTGATCAAAAAAGAGATTGAGACGCGCCTCGGCACTGCCGCCCGGTGGAATCTGCATGGCGCTGGCGGTGTGCTCTAGCTGCGTTAGCGTCGGCAGCTGATCGGAGGGGATGTCGGGCGGAACGTCTATAGTTTGGGGCGTGGGGATTTGGGGCGATCGCATCTGCCGATACCACAGCTGCCGATACTGTGGATACTCAACTAGCTCTGGCGTAGTGCCTACAGGCTCAAACCACCTAACTTTTAGCCCTTCTTCGCTTAGCGCCTGATTTAACCGGGCGTCTCGCACCCGCCCGTAAATTCGCTCAAAATCAACATAGCTGTAAATTCCTTCGGCATTGGTTTCCTTCACTAGCTGTGGCAACACCTCAACCGGGTCGCCCGCTCTTAGAATCAGCCGACCGCCGCGCGCCGCCAAATCTCGATTCAAGGCAGCTAAGCAGCTCAGCATAAACCGAACTCGCCCCGACCCCGTTTCAGGATGCAGCAGCAGGGCGCGATCAAAGATAAACACAGGAATAACCGCGCCCCGACGGGCTGCTCGATACAGCGGTTCGTGATCATGGATGCGCAAATCGCGACGATACCAAACGAGAGTACGGTTCATAGCGGCAAAAAGAATTTATCTTGAGGCGTGATCTTGGGGAGTGTGATCTTAGAGACCCATCTCTACTTTAGAAAGTTTTGACAGAGACTGTGCTTTCATAGTTCAATTGTACTACTGTTGTTTTAATGACTGCTTTGGAGACAGCTAATGTCAAACGCTCCCAATCAATGGAATCAACGCCAACCGCCAAACCGTCGCCCGTCAAATCGTCAAAGACCAAGTCAATCGCCAGGCCACCCACCAGTAGAGCCTTCGTTGCACAGGCATAAAGCACTGTGGGCGAGTGGGGCCATCACACTATTAGCACTGGCGACCGTGCTGCCGACACAGGTGTCATCGCAGGCTATTGCCGAGGCTAGCTGTGAGCAGGTCGTCAAGTCAGGGGCCGAAATTTCGCGTGGTCAGCTATCAAACCTGTTAGCGGTGCCAGCAGGATCTAGCCGAGAAATGGTGCTTCGGGCGGTGGCAGAACCCTATTGCACACTGCCACTTGCACCGACGACTGCATCGGCGTCATCTGACGAAAGCAAGCCTAAATCCGACCTGCCGCTCACATCGCGTGAGGCTTATCCGCTAGCGTTTGATCGCTCAGCCTGGATCGTTTTGAACTATGGCTCTGATGGCTATCAGGGCTATGACTTCTTGTTTAAGCCGTAGCGGTTGGCCTGGATACCAGCGCTTAGATACCAGCGCTTAGATACCAGAGTTTAGGGGCCAGAGCTTGGGCGTGCTGACTGAGGCATCAATACTAGCTAGGCGCTAATTAAATTGTTCCAGGCGTCTAGTGGCCGAGTGAGAAGCGTACCCGCCTGTTCAGCCGTCATTGCCTTTTGAAAAAGAAACCCCTGGCCAAGCCGACAGCCGAGCTTTTGTAGCTGCCTGAGCTGAATAATATTTTCGATGCCCTCGGCAATAACCTCCATACCCATAGTTTCAGCCATGCTAATAATTAAGGGCACAATGCCTAGGCTGCTAGCTTCATAATTAATTGGCTGTACAAAGGATCGGTCAATTTTGAGGCAGTCTACGGGCAGCGTATGCAGATAGTTGAGCGCTGAGTATCCGGTCCCAAAATCGTCAATGCTAATTTGCATATGCTGACGTTTGAAGGCTTTTAGCACTTCGTTGACAGTGACGCGATCGCTAATGATGGACCCTTCTGTCAGCTCTAAGCGGATCAGGTGAGGCGATACCCCAGTCTCTTGGATGATGCTGCCTATCTGCATCAAGATATCAGGATGTAATAGCTGCTCTGGTGCAATGTTGATGCTGACCCTCATGTGGGCCTCAATGACGCCAGCTTTTTCCCAGACGGCCAGTTGACTGCAGGCCATCCGAAATATTTGAGTGCCCAGCTCTACAATCAGCCCACTTTCTTCTGCAAACCGAATAAACTCATTCGGCGCGATCAATCCTTTGGTCGGGTGCTGCCAGCGAACTAACGCTTCAAAGCCCGCTACTTTCATTCGCGTCAAATCCACAATCGGCTGATAGTGCAGCTCAAACTCCTGGCGATCTAATGCCAGCCGCATGTCTGTTTCTAGCTGAAGCAGCCGCACTGCTCGGTGGTGCATATCTGATTCAAACCAGCGATATTGACGATGGGCGCAGGCTTTTGCCTGATACATCGCAACATCCGCATCGCGCAGTAAATGTTCTGCCGCAGCATAGGTTGACTCGCCCCACACCATGCCAATACTGGCCTGAATGACAATATCTTGACCCGCTAGCCAAAAAGGTTGAGAGAGTAAGTCTGCTAGTGCTTCAGCTGCATTAGCCACGGCTGCTCGGTCGGCGACTTTTGTTAGCAGCAGCGCAAATTCATCGCCGCCAAACCGCGCTACCATATCAACGGTGACATGCTTTGATGACAGCATATTTAGACGGCGCGCGACGCCTTTTAAAAGCTGATCGCCGACATAGTGACCTAGCGAGTCATTAACCCGCTTAAAGCGATCGCAATCTAAAAACAAAACGGCAAAAAAGGAATGCTCTGTTAGCGGAGCTTGAACCATCACCCTGCTCAACTGCTTAACAAAAGCAAGGCGATTGGGCAAGTGCGTAAGGCGGTCAGTCAGGGCAATGTCGAGCAGCTGATCGTGGGCGAGTGCCAGCAGCTTCGTTCGCTCTCTTACCCGATCTTCTAGCACCTGATGAAGATGCTTCTGCTGAGATCTCGCTCGGTGCAGCTCGGCTTGATAGCGGACGCGAGCGAGCACTTCTTCTGGTTGAAACGGCTTGGTCACATAGTCAGCGGCCCCTTTTCTAAAGGCCTGCACCTTATCAAAAGGGGCATTTAGGGCGCTGAGAAAAATGATGGGAACATCAGCCGTAGCAGAATCCGAACGCAGCTGGCTACAGACTTCGTAGCCATTCACATCGGGCATCATAATATCTAGCAGTATGACCGTTGGCTGACAGATCCGCGCTAGCTCGACAGCGATCGCACCCCCTTCAGCGGTAAATACCTGATAGCCCGCTTTGGTTAGCAATTTTGTAAGAATAAACACGTTAGTCGGCGTGTCGTCAACGACCAGAACGCGACAAGATTGCTCGATATTAGAGAGGGATTTCTGAGAAGAGTCTGCCAACATTCCGCCCTAAAAAATCTACAGCTTTAAAGCTAAGCGGCAGCTTCGAAGCTAAGCGAGTTTTGAAGCTAGGTAGCCCTAAGGCTAAGTAGCTATTTTCAACTGACCTGCGATAAATTTTCCTATCTGTGACCTTTGCTGCACCCTGTTTCACTGGTCTGCTTCACTGGCCTGCTTCACTGGTCTGTTTCATTGGTCTGTTTCACCAATCAGAGCGCTGCGTCTGTCTCTACCTAATTGTATACAGTGTGTCACTTGAAATATTGACACATGAATGGTTATTTTTCTATGAGTAAAAGAGTAATTGCCAAAAATCCTACTGCATTTTTATGCTGCTCATTCTAAAGTCGCATAGAATCCCTTCGCTAGCTGAATTTCTCGGCTAACTAAAAAATGAATCTACACCTTATTTGTCAATATTAAATAATGTAACAGCTCAAAAAGCTAAAAAGGTCATCAAATCTATTGATGGCCCGCTTTATTGGTATTGACGTCGCTGTTGGTTTCGCTGCTAGCCTTAATCTCGGCTAGCAGGTGGGTGCAGGCATCTGTTAGTAGCCCAATCACATAGTCAAACCCCGCCTCCCCTCCGTAGTAAGGATCGGGGACTTCTTCATCCGGATGCGTTTGGCAAAACTCGCACATTAGTTTCACTTTGTCAGCATAGCGATCGCCCACATCTAAGCTCAAAATGTCGCGATAGTTGCTGCGATCCATCGCCAAAATCAAATCGAACTGCTCAAAGTCCGCTGCGGTAAACTGCCTGGCACTGCCCACTAGCGTCAGCCCTTTCCTTTGCGCTGCCTCATTCATCCGCCGATCGGGCGCACTGCCAATGTGATAGCTAGCTGTTCCCGCCGAATCACAGCTAACAACGTGGCTGAGCTGCTGCTGTTCGATCAGGTGGTTCATGATGTTTTCTGCCGAGGGAGAGCGACAGATGTTGCCAAGGCAGACAAAGAGAAGCTTGGCAGGGAGACGTTCGGGAGGAAGAAGTTGGGTGGACATGAGCCTACAGACCCGGTAGGTTGAGTCCGCCAGTGAGTTCTTCCATCTGCTCGCGCATGGTGGCAGTGGACTTATTGTAGGCATCGAGCATAGCGGCTTTGACTAAGTCGGAAAGTATCTCTGCGCCTTCTCCGAGGGCTGCTTCAGAAATGACCACGCCACGAGGCTCTTGGTTGCCACTCATCGTGACTGTCACCATGCCGCCACCGGCTTGACCTTCAATTTCCATTTGCTCTAGCTCCTCTTGCAGGCGCTTAGCTCCTTCTTGGACCTGCTGGGCTTTTTTAAACGCTTCGGTTAGCTCTTTCATTTTGCCGAGACCGAACCCGAATCCTTGGCCTTTGGTCATGATGTATGGCTCCAAACAAGTAAATTAACTGTCAAACTATAGCACTACACCTCAGCACCATTACACCTCAGTGCATTGGCCTAGCGTTAGCTGCGACCCTGCTTAGCTATCGCATTAGGTACGGTTTTCTCCAAATTCGCCCATCATTTTGACTTCTGTTTCTAGCTGCACGCCATCGCGATCGCACACAACGGTCTGAGCGTGACGGATGAGCGCCAACACGTCACTGGCCTTAGCCCCACCCAGGTTGACGATAAAATTGGCGTGGCGGGTAGAAATTTGGGCATTGCCAATCTGGTAGCCCTTAAGCCCAGCGGTTTGAATGAGTTTGCCAGCGCTGTGTCCCGGCGGATTGCGGAAGACGCTGCCGCAGTTAGGAAGATGATAAGGCTGGGTCGTGCGGCGTTGCTGAAGATCTGCGGCGGTGGCAGCTTTGATGGCTGCTGGGTCGTGGCCGGGGCTAAGCTGAAAGGTGGCGCTGGTGACGATGCGCTGGTGCCGCTGCGGCTCTGAAGAATTAGGCTCCTGTGAGCTAGTGCCCTGTAGGTTAGTGCTCTGTAGGTTAGTGCTCTGTAAGTTAGTGCTCTGTAGGTTAGTGCTCTGTAGATTAGTGCTCTGTAAGTTAGAAGTGCGATAGCGGTAGGCAAGATCTTCTGGCTTCAAGCTGCTGAGCTGGCCGTCGGTAGTGATTACTTCGGTTTCGACTAAAAGATCAGCCGTTTCTCCCCCGTGAGCGCCCGCATTCATCACAACCGCGCCCCCTACCGTACCGGGAATGCCGATTGTCCATTCAAAGCCTTTAAGACCGTTGCGCGCAGCTTTCCAGGCTAACGAAGACCAAGGCTCTCCGGCAGCAGCAATCACGCGTCCTGTCACTGGGTCAAATTCGCTGTGACGCAGGGCACGGGTACAGATAATGAGCCCCGGTAAGCCTGAATCGCTAATAAGGAGATTAGATCCTGCCCCTAACATCGTTACGGCTAAGCTATTTTCTTTGCCCCAAATCAGCGCGGCTCTGAGCTGCTGGGACGTTTTGGGGAGGGCTAGCCACTGTGCCTGTCCGCCTAGCCGAAAAGTAGTGAGTTTGGCTAGGGGTGCCTGGGCGACGATTTTGAAGCCATCGCTGAGTTCGACGGTGTTGGGGTGAGCGATCGCAGCAGTTGAGTCGCTTGCTGTTGTTGTCTTAACCATTTCAAATTGGTGTGCTCACGTTAAGGCTGCTTCTGGCTGGGTTGCATTTTGATAAGCCATCATGACTTCGGGAATGACTTGATTGAGATTGCCAGCGGTGAGAAATATGACGATATCTCCAGGGCTGAGGCTAGTTTTGAGGGTTTTGAGAACAGCATCCATCGTCGGGCAGTATTCGGTGTTGGGCTGATGCTGCGCGATCGCCTGCATCACCTGCTCGCCTGTAATGTTGGCCGTATTGGTTTCGCCTGCGCTGTAAATATCGGTGACCAAGATGCGATCGGCACCCGCAAAAGCAGTGGCAAATTCATTGAGTAGCGTAGCGGCCCGGCTGTAGCGATGGGGCTGAAAAACAGCAACAACCTGGCGCGCTTGGCCAGAAGGTAGCGGCTCACTGCGCTGCACCTGGGCGGCGGCTAGGGTGGCTTTGACTTCGCTAGGGTGGTGGGCGTAGTCATCTATAAAGAGAATCTCTTTATAAAAGCCGCGATGCTCGAACCGGCGGCGTGCCCCTTGGAAGTTGGGCAGGTGCGTGGCAATTTGCTCAAAGCTAACGTTTAGATAGCGGGCAACTGCGATCGCTGCTAGCGCATTGCTTAAATTGTGCAGACCCAGTAGGGGTACGGTCAGCCTGCCGAGGGTTTGTCCGCGCTCTACGATGTCTGCGCTCGTTCCGGCTGCGCTCTCACTAATATTGGTGGCGATATAGTCTGCGCTGGTTTGAGCAGGGCTTAGTGAGTCTTGATTTTGGGATGTATTAGCTGGCTGTACGCTGCCTGGCTGTACGCTGTCTGGCTGTACGCTGTAAGAGATCGTCGGCTTAACGCGCTGGCGTGGCTCTGCGAAGACCAGCTCGCGCACCGTTGGGCAGTCAGCTGAGCCAATGACTAGCTCACAGTTGTCTACAAACCGGTCGAAAATCTCGACCACCTGATCGAGGCTGCTGTAGTGATCGGGGTGGTCTAACTCAATATTGGTAATAACCCCAATATAAGAAGAGAGTTTGACGAGCGAGCCGTCAGACTCATCGGCTTCGGCCACCACATAGTTGCTTTGACCAACGTAGGCATTGCCCGACCAGGCGCTGACCTCGCCGCCAATAATAATTGTCGGGTCTACGCCACACTTCAGCAGCAGATAGCCGGTAATGCTGCTAGTAGTGGTTTTGCCGTGGGTGCCTGCGATCGCAATTCCCTGCTTTTCATTCATCAGCGCCGCCAAAATATCAGAGCGATGAAAAAGAGGGCAGCCTAGTGCGATCGCTTCTTTGTACTCAGCGTTATCTTTACCAATTGCCGTTGAGCACACGACCTGGGGAAGCTTGGCTGCAGGGCCATTATCTACGGGGCCATTATCTACGGGGCCATTATCTACGGGGCCATTACGCTGAGCAAAAAACGCCAGATTTTCAGCCTGCTGCTGATTAAAAATGCGCGCGCCTTTTTTTTCTAGCCGCTCAGTAATCGCATTCAACCGCAAATCAGATCCCGAAACCGGCAAGCCTCGACTCGCGAGTACATGGGCCAATGCCGACATCCCAATCCCACCAATTCCAATAAAGTGGAATGGTCTACCGCTGAAATCTACTGAGTTCAGCATTTTTCATTTCCTCACAAACCGTGGCATATCAATATAATCAAGGCGTATCATAACAGGAATCTTCAGTCCTGCCCCATCCGTCGGTTGCCAGATCACTGTCAGATCACTGTCAGATCATTGCCAAATCGCTGCGCAAATTTTGCAGGTTTAGCACTCTTTTTTGGCTATGCTCTCCAGACGATCTCTCAGTGATTTATGAGCGATTTATAGGCGATCTTGAAGTGATTTCTGGCAGAAAACTTAGAAATAGAAGATCCGAAAATTCGATCCCAGGAGAATAATAACTAGGTATAAAAACCTATCCTCTATGGATTTGGGGGGACGACGATGCGATATGATTATATTGCTTATCAAGTCTTAGCTTGACTACATTATTTCTTTTCCTAGAGACACGAGGTTAGCGCGCAGTGGTTAGAGTAGCGATTAATGGTTTTGGGCGAATTGGCCGTAACTTTTTGCGGTGTTTGCTGACACGTGAAAATAGCGGTCTTGAGCTAGTTGCCGTCAACAACACTTCCGATCCGAGAATTAATACTCACTTGTTGAAGTATGATTCTTTGCTTGGAACCTTGGATGCGGACATCTCTTACGATGCCAACACCATGACTGTTAACGGCAACGTTATTAAGTGCTACTCGGATCGCAATCCTAGTAATTTGCCCTGGAAGGACTGGGGCATTGACCTAGTGATTGAATCTACCGGCGTTTTCAACAGCGAAGAAGGCGCATCTCGCCACATTGAAGCTGGTGCCAAAAAAGTATTGATTACCGCGCCCGGTAAGGGTGGCCACATTGGCACCTACGTGATGGGTGTCAACCACGAAGATTATGAGCACGACAAGCAAAACGTAGTCAGCAACGCCAGCTGTACAACGAACTGCCTTGCTCCTGTTGTTAAGGTCATCAACGATACGTTTGGCATCGTCAAAGGCACGATGACCACAACCCACAGCTATACGGGTGACCAGCGCATCTTAGACGCTAGTCACCGCGACCTGCGCCGAGCTAGAGCCGCAGCGGTAAACATTGTGCCTACGACCACGGGCGCTGCTAAAGCGGTGGCACTGGTTATTCCGGAGATGTCCGGCAAGCTCAACGGCATTGCGTTGCGCGTCCCAACGCCTAACGTTTCTATCGTTGACCTAGTTGCGCAGGTGAGCAAAAAAACCATCACTGAAGAGCTAAACGACGTTCTTAAGACTGCTTCTGAAACTTATATGAAGGGCATCTTGGGCTATACCGACGAACCGCTGGTTTCGGTTGACTTCCGTAAGACTAACGTGTCGGCCACTATCGACTCTGAGCTATCTCTGGTTATGGACGGCGATCTGATGAAAGTCATTGCCTGGTATGACAATGAGTGGGGCTATTCTCAGCGTGTTGTTGACTTAGCTGAGCTAATGGCGAGTAAGTGGAAAGACTAATTGTTTGGCCATTTTTGAGCGCTGAAAAGCACTCAGCCAAAAAGTAAGGAAGAGGGAGAGGGCCTATGTGCCCTGCCCTCTTTTTTCGTTATATTCTTTTTTCGTTATAATTACGTTCCGCTTGCATTGCATTGGACATTTTTTATGTCACTAATTCTTTAATTTTTGTGCCTAATTTCTTCTCAGATGAGAAACGACTATTTACCGCTGCACCGCCGCATGAAGACGCGATACCCGTTATTTTTGCGTTTCCTAATGAGTACAGTGTAGGCATTACTAGCCTGGGCTACCAGATTGTGTGGGCTTTGCTGTCGCAGCGCGCGGACGTTGATGTCTGTCGGCTATTTACCGATAGCCGCGAGTCTTTGCCTTCGCAGACAGAGCTGATGGGATTCTCGCTTTCTTGGGAGTTAGACTACGTTAATGTCTTAAATTTGCTAGAAGATCAGGGCCTGCCGCTGCGAGCGAGTGCCCGGACTAATGCACATCCGCTTGTGTTTGGCGGCGGACCGGTGCTAACGGCAAACCCGGAGCCTTTTTCAGCCTTTTTTGATGTGATTTTGCTGGGCGACGGCGAAACGCTGCTGCACAGTTTTTTAGATGCCTATGGGCAGGTGCGAGGGTGCGATCGCGCTCATCAGCTAAAAGCCTTGGCCCAAGTTCCCGGCATTTATATTCCGTCACTGTACGAAGTGAGCTATGTCGCCCCTGATGGCCCGATCGCGTCTATTTTGCCGATTGCGGCTGACGTGCCCCCAACGGTAAAGAAGCAAACTTACCGAGGCAACATGCTGTCGGCTTCGACGGTAGTGACTGAAAAAGCCGCTTGGGAAAATATCTTTATGGTCGAGGTGGTGCGCAGCTGCCCGGAAATGTGCCGGTTTTGCCTGGCGAGCTATCTGACGCTGCCTTTTCGCGCCGCTAGTATTGAATCCTCTTTAATTCCTGCGATTGAGCAGGGCCTATCGGTGACTCGGCGGCTGGGCCTGCTGGGTGCTTCGATTACCCAGCATCCAGAGTTTGAGGATTTGCTGGACTATATTAACCGACCTGAGTACGACGATGTGCGGGTGAGTATGTCATCTGTACGCACCAATACGGTCAACGAAAAGCTGGCCAAAACGCTGGTCAAGCACGATGCCAAATCGATTACGATCGCCATTGAAAGCGGCTCGCAGCGGGTCCGCGATATTGTGAATAAAAAGCTAGATACCGATGAAATTGCGGCGGCTGCTCAGCAGGCCAAATCGGGTGGCCTCAAGTCGCTAAAGCTGTACGGGATGGCAGGCGTGCCGGGAGAAACCCAAGGCGATTTGGCTGAGACGGCGAAGCTGATGATGGAGTTAAAGAAGACGGTGCCGGGCCTGCGACTGACGCTAGGGTGCAGTACATTTGTGCCGAAAGGTCACACGCCGTTTCAGTGGTACGGGGTAGACCCTCAGGCAGAGAAGCGCCTAAAGTTTTTACAAAAGCAGCTGCGGCCAGTCGGCATTGATTTTAGGCCAGAAAGCTATAGCTGGTCGGTGATTCAAGCGCTAATTTCTAGGGGCGATCGCCGACTGGCCGATCTGCTAGAGCTAACGCGAGGCTATGGCGACACCCTGGGCAGCTATCGCCGAGCCTTTAAAGCGCTAAAAGGAACGCTACCGCCTTTTGCGTTTTATGTGCACGAGGTATGGCCGACCGACTGGGTTTTGCCTTGGGAGCATTTGGAGGGACCGCTGCCAAAAAGTACGCTAATCAAGCACTTGGAAGAGGCTCAAAGCTATATGGCCAGCTGACTGGCTAGCTGGCTGGTTAAGGGTGGTTGAGCTTAGCGATCGCACCTATGCCTTTACCCATGCCCTTGCCAGAGGCTGCTGCCCGGCGAGCCTGTAGCTGATGGCTTTGCTCGCGATTTATAGGCCCGTAGCTTGCTGCTGATAATAAACGGCAGCGTAATCGGCCAAATTAGCGCCGTTATGCCAACAAACAGCCAAGTAGACAGGCTGCGCTTGTCTGCGCTGTGATCTTTAAACAGTGCGCTAAGGACAACCGAAAGCGTAATGCTAAAAATAGTGCAATATGCAATAGCCATTGACTGAACGGGTATTTAAATAATGTAGACACGTAAATAGAAGTGCCCGATTGCAGCGCAGCTTTTTACGGTACAGCCTGGGCCAAATGGAAAAAGCCAGATGCAGCCATAAAAAGACTATCTGGCCTTTAGGCAGACTGTCCTCTGCTAAAAGGAGAAGCTTTAATGCGATCGCTCTGCAAAAGATGCTTCAATTTGCCTGCGTTTCTTTCCCGAAAACCCTCAATAAGTCAGATCTTCAAGTCAGGTTTTCAAAAATGCCCAAATCGGTTGGTTTCCCAATGAAAGCCTAGATGAAAGCTAGGGACTAAACTTTTGGATAATAGCTGTGAGCAACTCGTAGAAGTTGATAGCCTTTTATCCTGCATGACGCTGATGCACTCTAGCTGATGCACTCTATTGGTACGCTCCGTTGACACGCTCCGTCAGCACGCTCTGTTGATGCCATTTGTCGTTGCTAGTCTGTCGGCGCTAGAGGCGCGCGCATTTGTTTTTTTGCTATCAAAACGCCTTTCAAATTGGCTTTCAAATTAGCTTTGATAGCTGGCATATATCTGAATCTTAGAAGAGATGTTCCCGATTAAGCATGAAGAATTAAGAAGTTTTTGATAAAACGGGAACATTTAGTTCAAATACTTCAAGCTTTTTGATTTGTTGACACAATCGCTGAGCGGCTGCGGCAGGTAAGCAGCCCGCTACGTCAATTTCAGGGACAGCTCGCGGACGCTGCTCTAGGCCGTAGCGATAGGTGCGATCGTAATAGTCGAGGGTGATGGCGACGGCGGTAGCCAAATCGCCAGATTGGATGGCTGCAACCGCTTTTTGTGTGCGATCGCCACCTAGTCGCTTGCGAATTCGCTCTGTCGCGGCAACCAAATCAGCTGGCTCGGCTTGGCCATAGATATCGACTAGCAGCGCAATTCTTTCTGAAACGGGCCGCGTAATTTCAATAGCAAACGCCGCTTCCATTTGATCAAATAGTTCGGCAGGCACCCGGCAGGCACCAATTCGCCGACTCTCCGCCTCTATCCAAATAGGCCGCTGCGCTTCGAGGCGACGCCACTCACTCGCTAAAAGATTTTCAAACTGCTCGGTGCTGGGCTGAGGCGGCAGGCAAAGTGCCCCGTAGCTACTGCCTCGATGGTTAGCATAGCCTTCTAGATCAAGAATCTGCTCGCCCTGGGCGGCTAACGCGTGCAAAATGTCTGTCTTTGCGGTGCCGGTCATGCCGCCGAGCAAGATAATATTTTTAGGCAAGCTCAGCGTTTGGCGCACCCATTGACGGTAGGCTTTGTACCCTCCCTGAAGCGTGGTCACCTGAAACCCGGCTAGGTTGAGTGCCCAGGCCAGCGAGCCGCTGCGCATACCGCCTCGCCAGCAGTGAAGGCGCACCTCGCGATTGGGTGCGATCGTTTTAGCCTGCCGAATAAACTCCCCTAGCTTTGGGCCTACAATATCAAAGCCCAGCTCTACCGCCTGCTCACGGCTTTTTTGCTGATAGCAAGTGCCCACCTGGGCGCGTTCTTCATTGTTAAATAGCGGAAAGCTGAGCGCCCCCGGTATGTGACCTTTGGCAAATTCGCCAGGACTGCGCGCATCTAAAATAGGGCCAGATGCTGCCAAAAACTGATCGATTGTAACGGCGCACACTTCAGAAGAATCAGTCGGGGAATCAGAGGACACAGACAGTTTTTTCTCGCTAGTATGCACTAATTGTAATGGGTTTGAGGGTGCTGTCGGTTCGGTGGGCTGAATCGGTAACGGTGCCGATACAGCAGCTTTGGGTATAGCCCATTTGATGCAGATCTCCAAGACAGTCTTCGACTTCGCTCGCGGGTAGGCTCGCTAACAGGCCACCAGAGGTTTGCGGATCAAACAGAATTTGAAAATTCGGTGAATGTGTGGGGGTTCGTTTTAGCTGGATAGCGGTAATGCTGCTTTGCAAATTGCGCTGGTGTAGCGAGCTGAACTGCTTTTGCGTCAGGGTCTCAAAAGCACCGGGCAGATGGGGCAGCACGCTCAGATCTAGGGCGACATCTACCTGCGAAGCGTCAATCATTTCTAGCAGGTGACCAGCTAGGCCAAATCCTGTGATGTCGGTGCAAGCAGTTGCCCCATAGCGCTTAAAGCACTCTGCCGCCCGGCGATTGGATTGCAGCATACTGGTAACCGCCGCTTCGATCCATCTTCCTTTTGCCTGCCGCTGCTGATCGGCGGCGAATAAACTGCCCGTACCCAGCGGTTTGGTTAAGATCAGCGCCTGCCCTGGCAGCATATTTCCTTTGCGCCATACCTGCTCGGGGTCAATCCAACCGTTGCACGCAAAGCCTAGCGTTAACGCTGGGGCTTCGGTGGTATGCCCGCCTACTAGAAACGTTTTGGAATCAGACAGCGCTAGGGTAGCGCCTGATAGTAGCTGATACAGCGTTTCCTCTTGGGTCTTGTGGTTGCCGTAGGGAATCGCTGCGATCGCCAACACGTTGTGCGCGGTAGCTCCCATTGCAAACAAATCGCTGAGGCAGTGATTCACACAGATTTGCCCAAAGACGAAGGGATCTTGAATTAAAGCGCTGAAGTGATCGACAGTATGCACCGCTAACTTGCCGCTGGGGATCTGGATAATAGCCGCGTCATCGGGCGCACTTAGCCCGGTGTAGATATTGCTGCGGTAGGGCCAGTCGGCATGGCTAGGGGCGTCTGCACGAACGCGATTGAGGGCGCGGGTGAGAACTTTGCTGCCAACTTTAGAACCACACCCGGCGCAGTGCATGGGCTCAGGCGATTCACTGAGTGTGCTATGCTCCGCGCCTAGGGCTGAGAGTACTGAGGAAAAGAGCGAAGCAAAGGGAACGTGACTGTCCTGCTGAGCGTGACTGTCTTGGCGAGATGGGTGCCTGAGCGCAGTCGAAGCCATTGGCGGAAAATCGGAAAACAGCCGCATAAACTTACGGTCAATGCGATCTTTCCACTGGCGGCACCACTTGGCATGAATGGCGAAGGGCCCCCAGGAGGCGATCGCAGTGCCCAGTCCGGTATCAATGATATTGAGGTAGCGGGTTTGGGGCTGAAAAGATTTTAGCGGCCGATCGAGGACGTAGCGCTGGAGATTTTCGTAGAGGGGTTCTCCTTGGCGGACGGCAAAGACGCCTGCTTTGGGGCGGCTGTGATTGACCATAGTAGCGACATCCCCGGCGGCAAAGATATTGGGATGGCTGAGGGTTTGCAGAGTGTCTTTGACGGCGATGAAGCTGTCGGCAGTGAGCGAGAGACTGCTGTTGGTGAGCCAGGGGGGCGCGGCGGCGTTGGTGACCCAAAAGGTGCGATCACACATCACCTTTTGGCCTGACTGCGTGCGGACCGAATTGGCCGTGACCCGATTGACCGTTTGTGAGGTGTGGACATGAATGCCGCGCGCTTCGCACATGCGCTCAATCATTTGCTGCGTTGATCTGTTGCGGCCAGTGGCTAAATGCGCTCTGCGATGAAATAAATGCACGTTTACCTGTTGCTTGGGGGTGGCGCTATAGCGACCGACTAGATCCCAAAGCCGTACCTGCATTGCAAAGGCCATTTCTACACCACCCACGCCGCCGCCAACAATGCTGATAGTGGCGGGGGTTTGGGGATTTTCTATAAGGTCTTTTTCAAGGGTTTCTAAATAGGTTCGCCAAGTCTGTAGCAAGTTGGGGACTGGCTTGGCCGGAATTGCGTAGCGGGCAGCGCCAGGCACCTGCGACTTGGTAGGCGTGCTGCCAATATCAATCGAAAGCGTATCGTAGGCAATCGGGGGATGATCGCGGCAGATAACTTTTTGCCCAAGTGGATCGAGGCCAACCATCTGATCCATGACGAGCTGGCAGTTGGCAAAGCGGGTAAGGGGCCGCAAGTCGATATGGGCAGTGTCAAAATCGTAAAGGCCGGAGATGTGGCAGGGCAGCATCCCCGAGTAAGGGGTGTCAGATAGGTTGGTAATTAGGGTCAGCCTGACGTGGGCGGGCCAGGGCTTCATGCCCATTTTGCGCAAGACTATCGCGTGGCTATGACCGCCACCCACCAGAACCAGGTTTTTAGTGATGGGGGCGTTTGCTTGCATGTTAGAGCCGACACTAAACAGCTTTTAAAGGAACAGGTCGTAAAGATATTTACGACCTTCATTAGCTACTACTGTAGCGAGGCTGGTGACTAATGGCAGCAGAATCAATCAGACCTGCTATCGCTTGCTGGTGTTCTGTTCAGCGCCCCTGCCAAGGTCTTTATTAGCGCCTCTATTAGCGCCTTTATGAGTAACCCATAAGTACTGGCCGTTGACAAGGCGCAGTGTTCCGCTTTGAAAAACGGGCTCAGGTATCGGCTACGATGCGAATGGTTTTGGATAGGGCTTTTTCTAACACTTGGCGATCGCCCTGTGCTGCCCACAGGCCAATGTCCAAATTGCCTTTGCCTTTAAGGGTAATCTCTAACGTCTCTTCTGAAAGCTGACAAGAGAGTGTTTGCACAGACTGATCTTTTGTTCTATCTAGGCCCACAGCAATTCTAAGAATGCCTGCCAGGGTCCAGACGGTTTGTTGCTGCTGTTCGGAGAGATGCTTGAACTGCTTATGTTTGGTTTTAGGATGCGCTTTGCGATGGTAGCGAACCACATGGCCAATCAGCAGCATCTCTTCGTCTGTAAAGCCGCGCGGGTCTGTCCGCTTGAGAATATATCGAGAGCTTTTGTGATAGGCCTTTCTCGATAGATACTGGCCGATGTTGTGCAGCAGGGCCGCATATTCTAGAACGTTTTGTTCAAGCTCTCCTAGCTGATGAACCGACTGAGTTTGTTCAAATAGCTGCTGGGCTAGCCGTGCAATATGCTGGTTGCTTTCCCAGTCTGCGCCATATTTATAGGCAAGCTGAGCCGCTTTGCGATGACGCAGATCAATTTGTGCCGGAAAGTCTGTAACGCTCTGGGCAACACTCTGGGCAACACTCTGGGCATTGCGCGCTATGTAGTCTAATATCAGGCCTTCGCGCAGGGAGGCATCGCAGAGGGTAAGCTCTTTGACCTCGGCCATTTGCAGCAGCTTAACGAGTAAAATACCGCCGAGGTGAATAGCATCTACCCGCTTACTGCTAATGCCGTCTATCTTTTCTCTTTTACTGGGCTTGAGCTGTACGAGCTGATTGACTAGAGAAGATAATTCTTTTAATTGAACAACTTCAGCGTTAACCGACTGCAAGGATGTGTTGTGGGTGTCGATGTAGGCGGCTTCTCCAAGGGTTCGAATCGTGCCGGAGGTGCCAATGACTCGGTTAAATCCGATTTGTTTGGCATGGGCGATCGCATCTTGTGCCAAAAAATTAATGTGCGATTCTAGGACGCCTCTGGCCTCAGCGCCGATTGGCCCCTGACTAGACCCATCGGTTTCTGGATTGGCAAACATATCCAACAGCCGCAGAACGCCGAGCTTGAGGCTAGTGCCAAACAAAACGTCTTCCCGGCTGCCGACCACGGCTTCTGTGCTACCGCCGCCAATATCAAGCACTAGGGCCTTTTCGTCTTTTTGCAGAGCGATCGCATTTCTGACAGCCAAAAAAATCAGCCGCGCCTCTTCTTTCCCAGAGATAATCTTTGGCCTAATTTGGGTGCGCTGATACACCTCTTTTAAAAACGCCTCCCCATTTTGCGCCTCACGCGTAGCGCTAGTTGCGGCGGTAATAATGTCATCGACTCCGAGCTGATCGGCTAGCTGTACATAGCGTTCGATGGTGTCTAGCCCGGTTGCGTAGGCGCGATCGCTCAGCCGATTGGTAGCAAAAACGCCAACCCCAAGCTTTACCATTTCCTTAACGCGATCAATCACTTCAAAATGGCGACTGGTCACTACGTTGACAACGATCATGTGGATCGAGTTTGTTCCAATATCAATGGCGGCGAGTTTCACAGAACTTAGGGGGCTCCTAGCGTATCTACTGTGTATGCTTCTATGAACTTTCTTTGATTATTTATCTTATCAGTTATTCCTGACCGGTAGGATGGGTGCATTATTGCGCCACAAATCATCTATCGTGCGAACTATCTATTGTGCATATACGTATGTACTTAGATAGGTTTTGGCGCTCAGATTCTAGTATCTAGCTGATGACTATCGGTTTTGGTATGTCGGTTTTGGTGTATCGGTTTTGGTGTATCGGTTTTCTCTAACTTGCAGAAGACTGCTTGTTACAGCTGAGATATCTATAAGATTTCATTTGTTCTCACGTTTACTGGCTTTCATATTTACTGACTTTCACGTTTACTGGCTTTCATATTTACTGGCTTTCACGTTTACTGGCTCTCACGTTTACTGGCTTTACATCTTTTCTCGATCTTCCCCTCACCTTTACAAATTTGCCGGTAAATTTGCCGGATAGACCTATGGCTAACCAGTTTAAGCTCAAAGTTATTCAAGACACCTTTCTAACCACCGATGCGCAGCCGCCTTCTTCTGCCCCTGAGACACAAAAGTATCCGCTTGAAGCAGGCACCGAATATCCTGTGGCCAACTTTCACGAAATTAATAATCTCTTCTTTCGGATAGCCTTGGGCGCTACGACACAAGGCGAGCAGCTCTCTTTTGCCGCTGCGGACGGGGTTAGCCGTAACACCTGGCATATTTTTGAAGGTCACTGCTCGCTGCTAAACGCTGATGGCTCACCCGCGCATCAGTTTTACCAAAAGCTAAACCTAAAGCTGCAAGACTTTTTGACCTATGACCTTAACTTAGGGTTAGAAGCGATCGGTCATAATAAGGTTCTCACTGTTCAAATCCAAGAACGACTGATTCAGTTGGGCTTTCTCGCTTCTCGTGCAGACGGCCTGTTTGGGCCAATTTCGGCGAGTGCGTTCCAAAGCTTTCAAAAAGTGGTGGGTCTAGAAGAAGAAATGGGTTTTTTGGGCCAGCAGACTGCAAGCAAACTATTAAATACCCAGCGCGCAGATTTGCCAGAAGTAGCGCCAAAGCTGGGCAATGACTTGGCTAGCCGCATTGTTCGATACATGCAGGCCAAACAGTACAACATTGCTACCTATCCAAATGAATACAATATTGTTTATTTAGAAGGGGCTGATGCAGACGGCACGCCCAATGCTGACAGGGCAAATGAGTTTAACGATCGACGGCTGCTGATCGTTTTTAATAATGGCCAGCCGACTATTGTGGGCAACTGGGAGGCGACGACAGAACCCGGCTCTCGCTATACCTATCGTCCGATTAGCGCGTACGCGCGAAAAAACGGGGCGGCGCGGATTAAGTTTGGTCAGTATAAGGCTTGGCAAATTGGTATTCATGGCAAGGCCGACCCTCATGAGGCGCTTAGACAGGTGGGTACTATCAGCGTTCACCGCGATCTGAATAAAGACTCACTGCGAACGAATGACCGGATTGATACTAACAGTAACTTTGCGATTAATCAGCACTGGGGCTATGACTATCCTAAAAACAACATTATGACGGCAAGTGCTGGCTGCTTGGTGGGGCGTACTCGTAAAGGGCATCGAGAATTTATGGCTATGCTCAAAAAAGATCAGCGCTATCGACTCAATTCGCGCTACATGTTCGAGACTACGATTATTGCGGGAGATGATTTGCACAAGCAGTTTCCGCCGATAGGATAGCCAGTGAGATAGCCAGTGAGATGAGCTGATAGGATAGCGGCAAGCGCTGTCTCATGTTGTCTTATAGCTGTCTTGTAAGCGCATAGCTGCTGCTTTACGGATTGGGCCTTACGAATAGTCTAATCGCGTTAGCTGTGGGCCTGCGATCGCCTCACACGTCTCTACGTCTTTAGCCGATAGTCTATTTTGCCAGTCTCCGACAATGCCTTTGCGCACATACTGCCCTTCGCCTTTGGCCGAAACATTTCGAATGTCGGCTATCTGCACGATTTCGCTGACCTGCTGAGCGGTGACGCTAAGATCTGCAAAGTTAAAAAGCTGTTGAAGCTGATTTGCGGGCTCTGCTTTGAGCGCCTCGTAGCGAACGGTATGGATTCTATCGGCAAGGTCTGTGTGCGATCGCCAGCGATCGCCTTGCTCAATGCAGCTTTTCCACTGTCGCATAACAGCCGGTAACCCTATATTTGCCCAGGCATACTGCTGCGCTAGTGCCTGATAAGAGGCACAGACATCTCGCCCATCGCGAATAACTTCGACCACTCGCGCTTCGGGAAACCGCTGTAAAATGCGATCTACATAGCGAAGGTGCATTGGCGTTTTCTCTAAGAGCGCATTGCCTACGCTGCCATTTTGCTGAAAAAAGAGATCAAAGAGATTGCCAATGACCTGCTCTGCTTTTTGCTGATCGGTGCTTTGTTTGCTTTGTTCGGTTTGAATCAAGCTTTTAAAGGTGTCGTAGCTAGCGAGCAGTCTAAGACCGTGGCTGTCTTCTTTGTTGAGAATTTGGTAGTTGCGCAGAATGCCGCGCCAGATATCGGATGATGTGAAGCCAAAAAATAGTGGCAAGGGCCCGTAACGGCGCAGTGTTCCTTTCCAGGAATGCAGGCGCTGCGGGAAGGTTTGGCCCGGTAGCCGCACGAAGGGTTCGTAAATGAGGGGATAGGCGTGCGTTTCGATGGGGATGGCGGTGACGTGGGGATGGCTGGCAATGAGCTGGGTTACCCAGGAGGTGCCAGAACGCGGACAGCCAACGACAAAAAGCTTGGGGTAGTGAGTCGTTGTGGGATTCATACGATGCGCGCTAGGTGTATGGCGCTGGGTCTATGACGCTAAGTGGCACGGCTTAATCTATGCCAGGGCGCTTTGGGTGAGATGAGGGGCAGTTTCTAGGCGGATTAGGGCGGCGTATTTTTCGGCGCAGCGGTCGAGCGATCGCGTCAAATACAGGGCGTGGGCATTGCTGGCAATGGTCTGTAGCCAGTCGTCAGATGATGATTGCTGAGAGCGGGCATGCAGTGTGAACGTATCCACGTATTGTTGGTTGGCGATAATGCCATCTTGAGGCTGCAAAGATCGCCCGTTACAAATGGGCACTAACCCATGTGCACAGTAGGCGGCATACACCGATGACTTGCTTAAATTGCGCGGAAAGCGGTGATAGTCAAAAATGCCAGCCATGCAGCGTGACATCAAGGCGCTGACCGCTTCATCTGGCAATATTCCCGTTTTTTCTACCTGAACATTTGGGCCTAAGTCTTTGGTGGGCCAGTCGATCAAACGCCCAACGTCATATAGCGTATGAATATTGAGCTGTTCGCAGATGTCTTTGAGTCTGGGTAAATTGTTGTGATAGACGCGGCGGCGATCGGTGCTGCCAAAAACGATGATGGCGCGATCGCGTTTTTCCAAAGGCAGCACGGTGTCTGGCTCTTTGATCGTGGCAAAATTAGGAACAAGCCTCACAGGCTTTGGCGTCCAGTTGGTTAACGCAGCGTGAAAGGCCTCGTTGTTGGTAATGATGATGTCTGTGTTTTTGGATAAGTTGCGAGAGAGCCTGCTCTGAATCGGGTTAGAAACGTGGATAGCGCCGTACTTTATAGTGGGTAGCTCATGAAACATGACCACCGTAAGAATGCCTTTTTTTTTCAATGCCTTCATGGCTGCGCCTAGCCACATGGGCGCGTCTAGCTTGCCTTGCAAATAAGGATAGTTACTGTACTGCAACACGACCGTAGAAACATCTGGAGGAACCGCATTGAGAAATGCTTCAACGCTATGTGTATGTAGGCTATGAACATCAAACCCATCTAAGACGGGCTGTGTTTTGCTACTCGGTCTGATCACTAAAAAAGCAGAGTCAATCTGATAATTGGCTTTGAGCTGCTGAGCGAGTCTCACGGCATATTCGCCGACGCCGTCCATATCAGGGGCTATGCGGGGTACTATCTGCAAAATTTTCTGGGTGCTGCCTGAAAAGCTGTGGGCCTGAGCCTTGTTAGCCTGAGCGTTGTCGGCCTGAGCGCTGTTGGCCCGAGTGTCGTTGGCCTGAACGTTGTTAGAAAGATTGGCCATGCTAGCGCCCGTGAGTAAAATTTATAGCTGCCCGTACTGCACTTTGCCCAAATCACAACTTAAAGGCTGCAACCCCAAATAGACACGCAATATGTATGAACGCAAAGTGCTCAGCAACCGGCTTACTGCTATTTGGCTGGTTGCCTTTGTGCCTTTCAAAATAACATTACTCAGTAGCCGTTCTCGCAGGAGTGGCCAAGTTCATAAAATGGCTAATTTCGGCGCAGATGTACTTTACGTCTTGCTTACACATATCAAAATAAGAGGGTAAGTTTAGCCCCTGCTGAGAGACCCGATGGGCAACTGGCGTTGGATGCTGCGCATTTTCTTTATACATGGGCATCTCAGAAATAGGATAAAAGTAAGGCCTGCTTTCGATGCCTCGCGTTAGAAGCGATCGCATAAATCGGTCGCGCTCAGTGCCCCTCCAGCCCTCTACTTCTAAACAGACCTGCCAAAACACGCTGTCGGCCCAGTGCGCGGTTCGATTGAGCTGCATTTCAGGATGGGGGGTTAGGTACAGGCGATACCAATCAAAAATTTCTTTTTTCTTTTGTACAAAGCTGTCAATCCGCTTCATTTGGGCAAATCCTAGCGCCGCTTGCAGGTTAGTCATGCGATAGTTGAAGCCAATTTCTGTATGCCAGTAGCGCTGGGTGGGGCTCATTGCCTGGTTGCGCAAGTGCAGTGCTCGTTCGTATAAGGCCGTGTCGTTGGTGGTGAGCATACCGCCTTCCCCACAGGTGACAATTTTGTTGCCATAAAAGCTGAAAATGGCACAGTTACCGAGCGATCCAGTCCTATGGCCGTCAATGCTAGCGCCGTGGGCTTCAGCGGCGTCTTCAATGACAACAATGCCGCGCGGCTGTGCGATCGCCCTAAGCGCTGGAACATTGGCCGGATGTCCATACAAATGAACGGCCACAATCGCCTTAGTCTGTGGGGTAATTGCCTGCTTGACCCGTTCAATATCAATACACAGCGTCTCTGGGTCAATATCAACAAATACGGGCCTTGCCCCCGTGTAAGAAACCGCATTTGCAGTTGAAACGAAGGTGATATCGGGCACGATGACTTCATCTCCCGATTGGATGTTATAGCTAGCGAGTGCTAGATGCAGCGCCGTTGTTCCGCTGGAGGTGGTCAGCGCATAGCGAGTGCCGCAGTAGGCCGCAAAACTCTCTTCAAATCGATCAATATACTTTCCTTTCGAAGACACCCAGCCAGACTCTGCCGCATCGGTAATGCAAGCAACTTCTAGCGCTGTGATAGAGGGTTGAGAAAGCGGAATAACAGGAACCATTGTGTGCTTTTAGGAGGCGAGGTTAAAGTGAGTTGTTTCAGTCTTTAGACAGTCTGGTTTTAGACAGTCTGGTTTTAGAAAGTCTGGTCTTAGAAAGTCTGGTCCTAGACAAGTTGACCTTAGACAAATTGGTCTTTGGACTCTAGTTTGTTTGATTGCCAGAAAACTTTGACTGCTAGAAAACTTTGACTGCTAGAAAAACTAGGAGAAGCAACCAGAAAATAGCTTGGCGTTAGCCTCTAAGTCATGCTGGGTATACCATGCTCTGGCCCGATTGGCGATGCTTTGACACTGTTGCGGCGACCAGTTAGAAAAATGCTCTCCGGCGATCGCATATTGTTGATTGGCAAAAATCCCGTCGGCTTCTGACGGATTGTGCGCTGTACAAACTGGCATGACGCCGTGCGCACAAAAAGCCGCGAATACAGAGGATTTGCCCAGATCACCCGGAAATCTAGTGTAGTCTAAAAATCCAGCCTGCGAATCTAACAGAATCTCTTGAACCTTGGTTGCCGGTTGAAACCCTAGCTCGGTGAATGTAATTTTTCCAAAGCGACTGGGCGTGATGTTTTGCTTGGTTCCAATATCACAGATGTCTTGAATGCCCAGAGCCTGACAGGTTTTTAGCAGCCGATCTAAGTTCTGATAGGCCCGAGTTCGATCGGACCCGCCAAAAATAACTAGCCTGGGCTGGCGCTTCTCTAGCGGCTGAATTTGATTTTGTTGAGGTTCTCCTATTGTAGAAAAGTCTGGAATGCAGGCGATCGCATTTTTAGTCCATTTTTGCAGCTGGCGTTTGAAGTTTTGGGTGTCTGTTACAACCGCGTTCGCCAGCCGGGAAAGCTGCTTAGAGACTGGGGTTTGAATGGGATTGAGAACTCTAATATTTTTCCACTTTAGCGTGGGCAATTCGTGAAATAGGACAACTACAGGTAGATTCCGCTCTGTTTTGGCTGCTTTAAGCGCGTTTGGGAACCAGAACGGCGCTTTGAAATGGCTTTGTAAATAGGGATAGTTGCTGTAATGGAGCAGAATGCCGTCGATATCTTTGGGTAAAAGCGAGAGAAAATGGGATTTGGTGTGGTTGAATAGCTGGTGGGTCGCAAAGCCATCGACGGTATCAGGTGTCTCAAGGTTAGGACAAAAGGAGAGAAAGGCTGTTTCTATATGGTGAGCGCTGGCGAGCTGCTGGGCGAGCTGCCGGGCGTAGTCGCCGACACCGTCATTATCAGGGGGAAGCCGGGGGACAATCTGGAGGATTTTGGTGGGAGGAGACATGGGACGTGCGAAGGATGAAAGATCAGGAACGAAGAATAAGAGAAGAAAAAAGAAGATTAGGCCTGAGAAGATTGAGGCCAAGAAGATTAAGGCCAAGAAGATTAGGCCTGAAAAGATTAGGGCTCGGGAGTGGGCAGATGGGCGAGGTGAGTTTTGACCTGGTGGGCGAGGAGAGGGCCTGCTTTTTGGTTGAATAGATTGCCAAAAAGGCCGGGAATGGGGGTAATGGTGATTTGGCGGAGGGCGACTGTTTGCCAGCCCATGGCTTTGCCATAGTGCCAGTCTAGAAGTTGAGTTTGGGCGCGGAAAATGTGAATAGGGCCGGTATAGGGCGAGGTGTGAGTGCTGGGATAATAGCGCTGGCTAGCGGCCTCGCTGGCCTGATGAGCGCGATCATAGCGGTCTTGGTAAGAGCCTTGACTTTGTTCTGCTTTTGCGGGAAGGGCGATGGGAGCAGACTCAGACAGATCAGCGGGAGAAGGCTCAGACAGATCAGCGGGAGAAGAGACAACATCGAGCTGAGGGAAGAGACGGTGTTTAATTTTTTGTTGGATTTTGGGAAGGAGCTGGGTGAGGTTTTGGCCGCCGTGGTAGTAGTAGGCTTTGCGGAGATTGAAGTGGGCGCGCTGGAGACTTTCTTGGAGGTGGCCGATGGGAGTGTGGCTGACGGCGTTGGGGCAATAGGCGTCAACTTCGATCAGGGTGGCGATCGCGTCTCCTTGTGCTTCTAGCTGGCGAGCTATTTCAAAGGCAACCGCGCCGCCAAAGCAGTGACCGCCAATTGCATAGGGGCCTTTGGGCTGAACCATTTTGATCTCTCGAATGCAGGCGCTAGCCAAAGATTCGATGGTGTCGTGAAGAATCTCGCTGCCGTCTAGATCGGGGCGCTGAAGGGCGTAGAAGGGCTGATCGCTGCCGAGGAGATGGGCAAATCTGGCCCAGGTAAGGGCGTCCGCAGACCCGCCGTGGAAGAAGAGTGGCGTCCGGGTGCCGTTAGGCTGAATAGGGACAAGGCTTGACCAGTCGGCGACGGGCTGCGCTTGGGTAAGGACAGCGGCAAACTGACGAATGGTAGGGGCCTGGAAGAGAGTGGCGAGCGGTAGGGTGCAGTTTAGCTGCTGCTGCATTTGGTCGAAGAGCTGTATGGCTAGCAAGGAGCTGCCGCCTAGATCGAAAAAGCTGTCTTCGGGCGTGAGAGCGGGGTTGCCTAGAACAGATTCCCAAATTTTAATGAGTTCGAGTTCTATTGGGTTGCGAGGCAGCTGGGTGGGCGGCGTATCAATGGTGACGGGGCTTGCAGGCAAGAGCTGGGGCGGTTGTGATTGCGCTGCTCGCAGGGCTGACATTTCTTGGGCGGGGGGCAAAATGTGTTGGAGTGGCTGGGCAGGGCCATCAACAATTTTGTTGAGTAGCGATGTGAAATCAGTGAGCAGGGCTTGCAGGCGATCGCCCGCTATATTTTCAGATTCAGCGCATAGCGTCGGCTGATCGCCGGGTCTGACAATGAGCGTGAGCCCATATGCGCTAACAATGCCAGATCTGAGATTTTCAATTTTTAGGCTGCGCTCTTTGCCCTGCTGGGCGTCCTGCTGGGTTGGATAGTTTTCGATGACGAGCAGGCTGTCGAAAAGCGGAGTGGGGCATTCACTCCAGGCTTGGATTTGGCTGGGCGATGCGTAAGCGTAGCGGCTAGCAGTCGCCTGCTGGTTTTGGAGGGCTTGCAGCCAGCTAAGGACGGTGGCTTTGGGTGTGATTTTGACGCGCACAGGCAGAACGTTGATTAGCATTCCGACAATGGATTCGACATCGGGCAGGTCGGCTTGACGCCCTGATACAGTCGCGCCAAAGAGCGTGTCGAGCTGGCCGCTGCGACAGTGGAGCAATAGGGCCCAAGTGGCCTGGATGAGGGTGTTGAAGGTGAGCCGGTGGGTGCGGAGAAAGGCGGAAATGGGGCGGTCGATTTGAGTGGACGCCGCGTTGAGGGCTGAGGATTGAGAATCAAGAACTGAGCGCTGGGGGCAGGGCGATGCGGGGGTGATAAAGCCTTTTAGGTAGGTTTTCCAGAAGCTTTTGGCGGCGGCAGCATCTTGTTGATTGCGCCAGCGGATATAGGCTTGATAGGTGGCGGCTTGATAGGTGGCGGCTTGATAGGTAGCGGCTTGATAGGTAGCGGCTTGATAGGTAGCGGCTTGATAGGTGGCAGTGTTTTGAGTCTCAGATCGCAGCTCATGCTGGGTCAAGGCATTGTACTGGGTGAGAAGCTGGTTGATGACCAGGGTGCCAGACCAGCCGTCGAGCATGAGATGGTGGCAGGTCCAGATGAGTTCGTGGGTGCGATCGCCTGTGCGAATGAAGGTAAGGCGGTTGAGGGGAGCCTGCGTTAGATCGAAGCCGAGCGTGCGATCGCGCTCTAAAAAGTCGGTCAACCGTTCAGCTGTCTCATGCGGTGCATACGCTTGCCAGTCTAACTGTTGCCAAGGCGTGTCTATTTGTTTACTAACCACTTGCAGGGGGTTTTGCGTCGCTTCCCAGTGAACCGAGGTCCGCAGCGCCGGGTGACGGCTGACGACGTGCTGCCACGCCTGTCGCAATCGGTCTAGATCGAGCTGCCCATGTAGGGTGCCGCGCATGTGCAGTAGGCCAGCTTGCGCAGAGGTTTGCAAGCTGTTCCACAAAAAGGCAGTCTGAAGCGGCGCGAGTGGATAGATAGCTTCGATGTTGTTCTGGATTTGGCCGGGCAGATGCTTAATAAAGCGGTCGAGCTGAGTCTGGTCAAAATCTAGATCTGGAAAATCGGAGGGAGTATAGCCACTACGTTCGTTCGAGATGCAGTGGGCGATGAGGGCTTTGAGCGTGTCGAGATAGCGGTGGGCAATGTTGGAAATGACGCTGGGCTGATAGCACTGAGTGTCGTAGGTCCAGCTTAGGGTTAGCTGGCCATTGGCTATCCAAGCGTTGATTTCTAGCGGATGGCTGCGGGGATTGTTAGGACTTCTGAGGGTGCCTAAATCAATATTAGGGAGCGATCGCACCTTGCCCAGCTGCGTATCTTCCGCTCGATCAGGCTGCTGTTGTTGCTGCTGGCCGAGATAGTTGAACAGTATTTCGGCAGGCGCAAAGGCTTTTAGCTGCGCTTGAATCTGCTCATCTGCCGAATAGCGCAGCAGGCCGTAGCCAATGCCTCGATTTGGAATCTGGCGAAGCTGTTCTTTAATCGATTTTATCGACTCTCCTAAGTCAGCAGCCCGAGAGAGTTGTAAGCTCACTGGATAGGTCGTCGTAAACCAGCCGACCGTACGAGATAAATCAACATCAGGCGCAATCTGTTCGCGGCCATGACCTTCTAGCTCTAGTCTGAGGGTGTTTAGCGGCGCGGTGTCGGCAGTGGCCGCATTTTCTGGGTCGCGCCATGCCAGCAGGGTTTGGCAAAGAGCGGTTAGCAGCGCATCATTGATTTGCGTGTTGTAGACGGCAGGCACGGTCTGAAGCAGTGCGTGGGTTTTTGCGGCTGCTAGCGAGACGGTCACTGTCTGCGCGGCGCGTTCTGTTGATGCGGCTGTAGACCGGGCTATGTTTTGAGAAGGTGACACAACATTTTGAGACAGTACAGCTGTGGGTGACTTTAGCTGGGCTAGCCAGAAGGGTAGTTCAGAAACTCTGCTGTTGGCCTCAGCCGTAAGCTTTTCGGCCCAGTGCTTAAAGGCGGTTGTCTTTGGCGGAAGCTGCGCCGCTAGCTGGCGATCGCTGCTGGTTGCTGAGTTGGTGGTTGAGCGGGTTGTTAACAGTTTGCCTAAATCGTCTTGTAAAATTTGCCATGAAACAACGTCTACGACGAGATGATGCAGGCTGATCAGTAGCCAGCTGCGATCGCGATCGCCCAGATAAAAGTGAGCGGCTTGTAAAAGTGGACCAGCGGCTAAGTCTGTTTGAGCATGAAGCTCGCTGCTGTATTTGGCAACTGCCTGCTGCTGCTGCAGCGGCTCAAGGTCAGACAGATCGATATATAGCGGCTTCGGAGAGCCCTCTATGTCGGGGGTGAAGGCTTGCCAGTGAGCAGACTTTTCTAGACGAGCAGGCGACTGAGACGGGGGACTGAAGCGCATTCTGAGAGCGTCGTGATGCTGCCAGAGAGCTGCGATCACCCGATCCACTTTTTCTTTATTGGCCTCTTTTTCATTTGCTTCTGTATTTAGCGCCTCTGTATTTAGCGCCTCTGTATCTAACGCCTCTGTATCTAACGCCTTAGTATTTAGCGCCCTAGGTAGCTCAAACAGCCTGGCCTGATGCCAATGCTGCGGTACTGGCATCTGCTGCCCAAAAAACCACTGCTGAATAGGCGTTAGCGGCACCGAGCCGGTGACTGCGCTCTGTGTTGCCGCTGCTGCTGGTGCGGCCTTTACCGCTGTTGCTAGCGTTGCCACGGTAGGATGATCGAATAGCTGATTGGGCGCTAGTCTAAGTCCGGCTTCTCTGGCTCGCGACACAATTTGAATACTCAAAATAGAGTCTCCACCTAGCTCGAAAAAGTTATCGTGAATGCCTAGCTGCTTGAGCCCTAAAACGGCTTTCCAAATTTTTACTAAAGTTTTTTCTGTAGAGGTCTGTGGCAGATCAGAGGTCTGCGACACCTGTATGTCATTATGGCTGGCGTCATTACGGCTGGCGTCATTACTGTTTGCATCATTACTGCTGGCGTCATCACTGGCGGAGCCATGACTATTAGGCTGCGCTGCTCGCAGTTTGGACAATGCGCGAATGTCAATTTTGCCGTTCGCGGTACGCGGCAGCTCTAAAAGGATGACGATTTCAGCAGGCACCATGTACTGTGGCAGTTTTGCCTGTAGCGTTGCTCGCAGCTCAGCCGCATTAACGACTATGCGCGGATCTTTGGGGACTGCGTAGGCGACTAGCCGCTGGTTTTGCGCGAGCTGGGACTGCGCGGCTTGAGCTTGAGAGTCTTGAGCTTGAGGGTCTTGAGGTAGGGAGGATTGAGAGACTGTTGCTTGAGACTGCTGAGCCAAGCGCTGCGATAGTATCGCTCTTTGCCTTGGAGAAAGGGCGGCTACTCGGTCGTAAAAAGTGGCGGGCCGATCTTGAGTGAGTGTCATAATTTGTTTTCTGCCTGCCGTGGCTGCGGCTGAGCGGATAGCCAGGGCTGAGCGGATGGCTGGAAAGTGTTATCTGCTGATGCTGATGCTGCCAGCGTTTTATTTGATTTTGTATCTGGCGCTTTATCTGATGTCTTATTGGGGGCTAGTCTGCGGCTGAGCAAGGTTTCAATGAGCCGTGCGGCTACTTTTTGATCGGCATAGTGCTGGCAGCGATCGCGCATATCATTCACCCGATGCCGATAGCCGGGCTGGTCTAATAGCGCCTGAATATGGCGACGGATATCAGCGGCCTGATCTGTTTGCAGACTGCCAACAATCCCTAGCCCGTGGTACTTTACCCGCGCCGCGCTGCCATTTTGACAGGCGTGAGAGAGCGAATATACCAGCATAGGCACCCCAAACTGAATGCACTCTGCAATGCTGTGCGGCCCACTGTTGATAATGGCGCAGTCTGCCTGCGCTAGCACCTGTAGCTGTGGCGTCCAGCTAAATGCGTAAATATTGTTGGGTAAAGGGCCTAGCTGCTCTGGGGCTAGGCGTCCCCCTAGCCCTACGATCAAGTCCCACTCAGGCCGATTGGCAACTGCGGTAATGACCTGTTGTAAAAACTGTTTGCTCCCTGCCTTAAAGCTACTACAGCCGCAGTAAATTAAAGATCTTCCATTCGTACGATGTTGTTGGAATAAGTGGTTTAGCGGGCCTTGTACCTCGGGTGAAACTTGCTCTTTTAGCCGCTGCTGGGCCACCATCGGCCCGACATAATGCATTGAAGCGGGTGGCTGGTGCGGAAAATCTAGCGCTTGGGCATTTAGGCAAAGAATGGGTAAAGGCCCGTGCGGATAGGGCACTAGCCACTGGTTGAATCCGAAATTCTCTTGGAATTGATAGCCCAGCTGTTTGGCATATCGCTGCAAAACAGAGATTCGATCGAGCCCCATCCGTCGCCAGCGCTCTCGCTGAAAAGATCCCCACTGGCGTAAACTATAGCGCAGCCAGCTTAACTCCAGACCAAGCGGGCTGCCGCGCCAGCCTTCATTGGGCACTACTTGGCTGCTGATGGGCGGTAGGCCAGGGCGTTTCCAAATGGAGAGAAACGGACACAGCAGGGCCACGGGCAAATCGGCTTTTACCGCCGCCATAATGTGCGGGTGCATTTCAATATCAATAAGAACCAGATCGGGCGACAGCGCTAAGAGGGTATCCACAAAGCGATCTGTGCCTAAAGCGGTGACGGCTTTTTCTTGGCGCGATCGCAGCTGCCGCCATTTTTGCCACCGACTCATCGGCGGATCGCCCGACTGAATCACCCACTCATCTAGCTGCACAAAAGGAATGCCTTGCGTCGCCAACGTTTGGCTAAAATTCTTTGCAGGACTGGCGTAGATAACCTGATGCCCTGCTTCTATAAGCTGTTCTATCAGCGCTAGGCTCGCGTTAAAAATGCCTGTGAGTCCGCCTGTGATGCATACGATGTTTGCCATCTTAAGCCTCCTCAACCGCTGATAAAAGAGCGATCGCTTCTGCTTTGGGCAGTGCCGCTAGCGCTTTTGCTAGGGTGTCTATGCTGTCGTCTATCGGTTCATCTATTGGCGGGGCTTGACCGATAGCCGCTTGAGTCACGACGGCTTCTTGTACTGAGGGATGCGATCGCAGTGCTTCTTCAATCTCGCCTAGCTCAATGCGATGCCCGCGAATTTTAACCTGTCGGTCTGAGCGGCCCAGCCACTCTAGCGTTCCATCGGCGCGATAGCGGCCCAAATCGCCTGTTTTGTAAAAGCGTTGAGGCTTTTCTTTGACCCCAGACTCTTCCTTTTCGCCGCTAGAGAGCGATAAAAAGGCCGCTGCGGTTTTCTCTGGCTGATTGAGATAGCCCTGAGTGATGCCATCGCCGCCAATGTATATTTCGCCAATTGCGCCAGTGGGGACGGGTCGCTGGTTGGTGTCGAGCAGCCAGAGCTGAGTGTTGGCGATCGCATCGCCAATGGCAACCGGGCCGGGCGGCAGCACTGGTGGAATGAGGTAGCCAGCGCACCAGACCGTGGCTTCGGTGGGGCCGTATTCGTTGTACAGGTGGGTGTGTGGAAGTTTGGCATAGTGCGATCGCACCAATGTTCGAGTGCATGCCTCGCCCGCAACGATAACGGCTTTTAGCGTAGACAGCGCCTGGGGACTGGCTTCGGCGATTAGCAGACGATAGAGGGTAGGGACGCAGAGCGTATGAGTAATGCGATCGCTTTCAATTAACCCCGCTAGCTGCTGCAAATCTTGTTCTATGCGCTGCGGTGCCATGACCAGCGTCCCACCTTGAACCAGCGTCCAAAATATTCCTGCTACCGAGCTATCGAATGCAACAGAAGAGAGCAGTAGAAATCGCTCAACGGCGTCGGGATAAAAGGCTGTGCGGGCCGCTGTAGAATGCATCAGGTTTTGGTGGCTGACCATCACGCCTTTTGGTTTGCCCGTAGACCCTGATGTATAGATGATATAGGCCAGACCGTCTAGCTTAATTTCACTTTCGATTTCACTGAGATCCGTTTTACTGAGATCCGTTTTACTGAGATCTCCATTGAGATCTTCACTGAGATCGGAGCGGTCCGTTAAGGCACGACTGTCTTCTTCTAAAAAGGAGAATTCATCTAGATACAGCCGAGGAATGGACTCGTCAGGCAGCTGAGCCGATTGTGCTGTTGCCCGGTCGGTGCAGATAACTTTGGGGGCGGTGTCTTCTAGGCAGTAGACCAGCCGAGCGGTGGGATAGTCTGGATCGAGGGGCACGTAGGCTGCGCCCGCTTTGAGCACTGCTAAGATGCTGACGATGACTGCGGGCGAGCGATTGAGGCAAATGCAGACTCGGCTGCCGGGGGTAACGCCGTGCGATCGCAGCTCACGCGCCAGTTTATTTGCCTGTTGATTCAACGCTGCGTAAGAGAGCGACACCGTGCCAAAAACAACTGCTTCCGCATCGGGCGTTTTTAGCGCCTGCGCTTCAATTAGCTGATGAACTGCCGAATCTTTCGGGTAGTGCACCGGCTGCTTATCCGCCATCTGCTGCTGTTCACCGGGCGTCAGCCGGGGCAGCTCTGTCAGCGTTTGCTCCGGCTGCTCAACAAACGCTTTCAACAACAGCTCTACATGCGCCAATAGCCGGTCGATCGCACCTGCTTCAAAACGAGCCGAGTCGTAAATGCAAAGCAGCTCGATAGATGGGTTTGGAGACTGGCCCGGAACGACCAGCAGCGCCAGCGGATAGTTACTTTGTTCTAAATAGCGCGAATCTTCTACTGTTAGGGTTAGCTCGGCGGGTTGCGCCTCTGGATAGTTCTCGAATACAACAATGCTTTCAAATAGCGGGCTTTCAGCCGGTAGCTGGCTCCACCGCTTGATGTCGGGTAGGGGCGTGGTGTCGTGCTGGCGCAGGGCTAGAAACTGCTGCTGGCACGCCTGTAGCCACTGGCTCAAAGGCTGCTCGGCAGAGACAGAAACGCATACCGGCAGCGTGCTGATGAACATGCCTACTATTTTTTCGATGCCGCCAAGTTCAGCTGGTCTGCCAGAAACAACTGAACCATACGTGACCTGTTGCGCGCCGCTATAGTGGCTTAGCAGTAAGGCCCAGGCGCTTTGAATCAGGGTGCTTAGCGTGAGGCGCTGCGCTCTGGCAAACTGTTTGATTTGAGCGGTGCTGCTGCTATCTATTTGCCTAGAGTGCTGCTGATAGATGTGCTGGGCGTCGGTAGCCTCGCCGCTGGCTGTGATGGCTGCGGGTAGCGGGGTGGGTTCGCTAAGGCCGCTGAGCTGCGATCGCCAAAAGCTTTCTGCCGTAGCGTCCGTCCTATTTTGCTGCCAAGCGATAAAGTCTCGGTAGGGGCGTCTTTCTTCAAACTGGGCGGGCTCTTTGGCATAGAGCGACTGATAGCACGTCAGCATATCTTGCCAAATAAGCGGCAAAGACCAGCCGTCAAACAGCAGATGGTGAAAGCTCCACACCAGTTGGAAACGCGTCTCGCTTAACTGAATAAGAACAAGCCGGAGAATGGGTGCCTTGGCCAAGTTAAAGGCTCGGGTGCGATCGCGACTCAACAAAGCTTCTAATTTTTCAGCCTGCTCTGCTGCCGAGACTTCTTGCCAGTCGAGCTGCTGCCAGGGGAGCTTTACGCTTTGCCTGACAACCTGCAAAGGCTGATCTAACCCTTCCCACAAAAAGGCCGTCCGCAGCACCGGATGCTGAGCAATCGTGAGCTGCCAAGCCTGTTGAAAGTTGGCAACATCTAGCTCGCCAACGAGTTTACAGGTGTACTGGTTGATATAGGTGCCTGCGGTGCTTTTAGTGCTTTTAGCTGCTGCATCCTCGGTTTCTGCGAGCGTGTGAAACAGCATTCCAAGCTGCACAGGTGAAAGCGGGTAGATATCGGCGACGTTTTTCATCAGACTTCCTCCTCGTCGTCACTATCGTCGTCAATATCGTCGTCAACATCTTCGTCAAACTGGCCTAGCAAGGCGGAGAGCTTGTCGAGCTTTTGGCCATTGATCTGCGCTAGGGGAAAGTCTTCTGTGGTTACAGCGGTCGATGATTTTCTGGTGATTAGCTGCGTTAGCTGGTCGATAATGCCGCTTGCGATCGCCTCTACTGTTTGCGGGTCAACTCCGGCATAGTCAATATCTATCTGAAGCTGCCCGTGGGTGATAAAGGCGCTGATGTCTAGAGGATGCGATCGCGGCTGCCGCTCACTGCGCAAAACGCTTAAAGGCGCGGCTAGCTCGAACATAGACTGAGCCGGTAGCAGCTGATCTAGCGTGCCTAAATAGTTAAACAGCACGTCGGCCTGCGGCTGCGCGGCTAGAGTTGCTTTGGTTTGCTCATCGCCGAAATAGCGCAAAATGCCGTAGCCAATGCCGCTTTGAGGCACTGCTCGCATCGTTTGTTTTACCTGAGCCAAAGTCTCCCCAATTTCGCTAGCAACCGGCAGCACGACCGGAAATAACGAGGTGAACCAGCCCACGGTGCGAACGAGCCGAATGCCTGCGACTAGGGCCTCTTCTCGGCCATGACCTTCTAAATCAACCCTAAGACTAGACTGTTTGGTTTTAGCTGAAATAGCTTCTGCGATCGCAGCTAAAATTTTCTCCTGTGGGCGATCGCGATGCGACGATTGAAGAAACTGCTGAGTAGCTTCTAGGCTCAGCTTTCGAGTTGTTTTCCCGGCCAGGCTAAGCGGCGTCAAAGCCTTCGGAGACAGCATCTCCCCGCGCTCAACTTCAGTGCTTCCCACCCGTTGCCTGAGCGGAGTCGAAGGCAAGCTCTCCCAATACGCCATCTCATCTGCTCCCAAATCAGCTCGCGCCAACCCTTGCGCCCAAGCCCTAAACGAACTTGTTTTTGGCGGCAGCATCACGTCTTCACCCGCGCTTACCTGCCGATAAATTGTCTCTAGATCCTTCAGCAGCGTCAGCCAAGACACCGCATCCACAGCCAAATGATGAATGACAATCGCTAGCTGCTGCCGGTCACCTAGATCAAACAGCACCGCCCGTAACAAATCGCCAGTTGCTAAGTTCAGCTGCGTTTGCAAGCGGGCGATCTCAGCTTGTATCACCTGTTCTTGCACAGGCTCATCGGACAGATCGACTAGAGAAACTTGATTCGCGTTTATTTGGTTCGCATCTGTTTGATTTGCTTCTGGCTGATTTACTTCTATAGCCTGCCGATAGCGCTGTATCCAGCTGCCCTCGCTCTGCACATAGCTCAAGCGCAGACTGTCGTGATGCCTGATCAAAGCCTGCACAGACTGCTGTAAAGTCTCTATCTCTAGCGGCTCACTGACGTTCAATCGCACCGTTTGGGTAAACTGCTCCGGCTCCGGTGAGTTCAGCTCAAAAAAGGCCTGTTGGATCGGCGTGAGTGGAAACTCGCCTGTTAGATCTTCTGGCTCTGCGCTGCCCTCTGGTATGGCAACGCCTGCTAGCTCAGCTAGCGTTGGGTGCTGAAAAACCTGGTTTGGCGACAGCGCAAATCCGGCTTCCGATAGCCTTGCCGCTATCTGAATTGCCATAATCGAGTCGCCACCCAGATCAAAGAAATTGTCGTGAATGCCAATGCGATCGACTTTTAGCACCTGCTGCCACAGCTTCGATAGCGTCTTCTCTACATCGGTTTGCGGGGCCACAAAAACAGAAGTCAGCTCTGGCCGACTGGCCTGGGCATCTGGCAGCGCGGCAAAATCCACTTTGCCGTTGGCTGTCAGCGGCATTTCGTCTAGCGGCACAAAGTAAGCCGGTACTAGCGTGCTGGGCAGCTGCCGGGCGAGAAAAGCGCGTAGATCTGCCGTCGAAAGCTCGCTGTTTAGGCAGTAGTAGGCCGCGAGCTGGGCTTCTGTACTGCGCTGGGCATCGTAGCCAATCTCTTTCAAAATCTGCTTGACTGCGCCAACGTCAATTTCATCGTTAAGTTCGTCAATGCACTCGTCCACTGTTTTATGGCCCATGCGCACATCCCAGCTATAGGGCAGCGCATAGTTGTGATAGCCGCGCTGCTGAGTGTGGACGTAAATGCCCGCATTGTTGATCAGGCAGTTGGTAGAGCGCCCCGTATCGGCAGGGCGAATCCAGGGAAGGCGATCGCGCAAAAACGCCAGCATCTCTGCTAGCTCTACCTCGCAATATCGGTAAAAATCAATAATCTCAACCGTGTTGAAAATATCGTCTGATTGAAACACATCCACGTCCATCAGCTGCGACACCGCGTCATCGCTGCGGTGATAGACCTTTCTGGCTTCTAACACCGTCTCGTCAATTGTGTCGGGATTAAACTCGGGCTGGCCAAACAGCTCGGTAAACCATTCCTCACTCAGGCGCGTTTCAAAAAATTGGCCGCGCGAGAGCCCGGTGACAATAGCGGGAATGCCCATGTCATAGGCCATTTGCATGCTAAGAGTGTAGATAGTTTTGAAGCAGCCGTTGCAGACGTTGCAGTGCCGCTCTAGGCTATCGACAAAAATCTCGTTCATGGCAGGCGTTGTGGCAAAAATATGCTTAACGTCTAGCGCCGTGACGACGCGACGAATGTTGTCTTTTGCGCCTTCAGAGATGTAGCCGTTGTCTAGCGTAAAGGCAAAGACTTTGAAGCCCATGTGGACAAGCTGGGCCAGGGCGTAGGTGCTGTCTTTGCCGCCGCTGAGCAGCATCATGCAGTCGTATTGGCTGTTCTTTAGGCGGTTGCTGGGATTGTTTTTTAGGCTGTTCTTTAGGCTGCGGGCAGCTTCTAGGCGCGATCGCAATTCTTCCATTGATCGAAAATACGCCGCCGTCCGGTGCCGATACGTCTCGTACGTGCGGCAGACATCGCAGACGCCCGCCTCGTCAAAGCTAACGCCCGGATAGTTTGAGGCTAGGCCGCAGCTGGTGCAGTAGCTGAGCGAAACGGGCGGCGCTTCGACGACTGGCTGCACGACGCTAACTGCGCTAGCACTGATGGCCGGATGGGCCGCGATCGCGGCTTCTATTTCACCTAGCTCTACCCGATGGCCGCGAATCTTTACCTGGCGATCGCACCGCCCCAGATAAATTAGCGCCCCGTCCGAGCGCCAGCGCCCCAAATCTCCCGTCTTATACAGCTGCCGCCCTTGCCAGTGGATAAAGCGCGCCGCCGTTAGCTCATCCCGGTGCAAATAGCCGCTGGCCAGCCCCGGCCCACCAATGAAAATTTCGCCGACACTGCCTTGCGGTGCGAGGTGCAGCTGTTCGTCTAGCAGATAAATTTCTGCACTTGCAGCGGGCACGCCAATCGGGACCGATAGCGCCTCGTCAGCCGCATCGTACTGATGAATCATGCAGCCTACGGTGGCTTCGGTGGGGCCGTACTCGTTGTATATTTCGAGTGGATGATGGTGAGTAGACTCGCGGCTAGCTGCGATCGCGGCTGCCAACGCCGACTTAAAGTCTTCGCCGCCCAAAATCAGCGTCTTTACCCGCGATCCGATCGGCATTCCCTGCACCAGCGCCAAATGAGAGGGTGTCAGCTTAATCACATCGACCACATTCTCTTGAAAAATGCGCTGAAGAGAGAGATCAATCGGCTCGTCTCCGGCTGGGTAAATAACGACCTGTCCGCCCGAGAGCAGAGGCACAAAAATAGAGGTGACCGTGAGGTCAAACGCTAGAGGAGAAAACAGCGGGAAAGACAGCACTCGCCCGCGTACGTATTTGGCAATGGCCCACTGCACATAGTTTGCTAGCCCTCTGTGCTTAATGGCGACGCCCTTGGGCTGACCCGTAGAACCAGAGGTATACAGCAAATAGGCGAGCTGGCCAAGCGCCGGACTATTCTCTAAATTATGCTCAAGGTTATGCTCGGACTGTGCGGTTAAGACCTGCGCGTTTAAAGTATCTAACGGTAAAAGGGTTGCTTGACCTATTAGCCGCTCGCTTAGCGTCGAATGCGTGAGCACCCATCTCACCTGCGTATCTTGCAATATGTAGGAGATACGCTCGACCGGATGGCTAGGCTCAATCGGTACGTAGGCCCCGCCCGCCTTAAGGACACCGAGGATAGCGACTAGCATATCTGTTGATCGGTGCAGGCAAATGCCAACAGCAGACTCTGCGGTGACGCCCTGACGCCGGAGATAGTGCGCGAGCTGGTTGGCTTTGGCGTTGAGCTGCTGGTAGGTGAGCTGCTGGTAGGTGAGGGTGTGCGATTCGCAGCTAGTGGCGATCGCATTGGGCGTCTTTTGAACCTGCGCTTCAAATAGTTGAACAACGCTCTGGTCAGGATCACTCTGTTTATTAACGCCCTGTTTATTAACGCCCTGTTTGCTCGAAGCCGTCTGGTAGTTACCGAGCGAAAAGAGATGCGATTTCTCCTTTTCCGCCAACATCTCTACGCCTGCGATCGCCTGCGCTTTATTCGCGATCGCCGCATCTACTAGGGCCAAAAAGTGACTCGGCGCGCGGTCTTGCAAATCTCTTTCAAACAAATCCTCATTAAAGTCAAAATGTAGCTGCAAGCTGCCCTGCCGATCCAAATCGTGTACCTGCAAGCGCAAGTGGTGGCGCGGATCGCCTGCGTCCGCATGAATCCACTCAGAGCGCACGTTATATCCGGCAAAGTCAGAAAACTGAGAGTGAATAAAGTTCAGCACCACATTCACATCGCGGTTAGCGGCTAGCTCACTCGCGCCCGGCTGTGCATAGCGCAACAGCTTTCCTGCCGACTCGTTCACCTGCTGTAGCAAAGATGCAAAAGTCTCGTTTTCACCCACTTGTGCCAACAACGGAAACAGTTCTACAAACAGGCCAGCCGTCTCTTTGGCTTCGGGCGTCAGGCGTCCGTGGGCGGGAGTGGCGATCGCAACTTCTGCCTGCCCGCTCACCCGGTGTAAATAGGCCAGCAGCAGCCCAGCCACCAAATTAAAGAGCGAGATTCTAGGCGTTAGCGCCGCCGCTTCAGAGGTTATGGCCAGCTCTTTGAGGGCTGCTGTGCGCTCAGGGCCTAGCTCACAAGAGACTCGGCGCGTGCGAGGAGAAACCTGCGCCGCCATTTTCTGATACAGCGCCACTGGCTGCTCTACCCGGTCTACCTGCTGCTGCCAGTGCTTAGCTGCTCGCGTAGAGATTACCGGGGCCTCAGCGTCTAAGGCTTCCGCCGCTTCTTCTGCCGCTTCTTCTGCCGCTTTTAGATAGGCCGGAAACGTGGGTGCATTCGCCAAGCCGCCTTCTGTGATGCCCCGGACCGCTCGCTGATAAAAATCACCCATTCGCTCAAAAACGAGCCGGAGCGCTTCAATATCAGTAATGAGATGGTGCTGATTGAGATACCAGACAAAGGAACCAGGGCCCAGGCGAATGAGCGCCGTGTCGAACAGCTGCTCTGAGAGAGTGAAGTGCAGCTGAGATCGGGCGCTGGCCCATTCACGAGCGGCGGCGGCGGGATGGGGGCGATCGCTAAAATCTAAAACCGCAACCGCACAGTTCAATCTGTCCAAGCTGTCCGATGGCGAAATCGCTCGCTGGTAGGGAACACCGTCAATTTCTTCAATCACGAGCCGCAGCGCGTCACAACGCTGCACCAACGCTTGAAAGGCCGTCTGAAACGCCCCCTCATCAATCTCACCCGACAGCGTAAACAAAAACGCCATATTGTACAGCGGCGCGGCTGGGGCGAGCTTTTGCCCTAGCCACAGCAGCCGCTGCGCCGTTGTTAATGGCACTGTTAATGGCACTGTTGAAGGCAAGTTCTGAGGGGTATTGACTGAATCAGACTGAGGCGAAAGCGTGGAGGCAAAGGTCATGAAGAATTACAGGCGTTTTACAGGCTTCTGTTGGCTAGGTAGGCGTCTATGGCCTTGATCGTGCGGAAATTAAAGATAGTGATGTCTGCCTGGGCAACGTCTACATCAAACGTCTCTTCGATGAAGGCAATGAGCCGCATAATCCCCATCGAGTCGATAATCTCTTCGCCTAGCAAGTCGTCGTCTGCTTCAACCTGCATTCGACCGTTTAGCAGGGTGTTGCTGATGTAGTTTTTAAGGATTTCTTGGGCGTCCATTTTGACGGTTGCTGGTTTGACGGTTGTTGGTTTGACGGTTGGTATTGATATCTGCATCTCTATCAGCTGCTTTCTACAAGTCGTTCTGTTTGTCGTTCTGTCTGCATCTCTGTCTGGCTCTCTATCTGTCTTTTGATCTGTTTTTGGGTAGCCGCTGACTGCGTTGCTGACTGCAAGCTTAGGCGGTCTATTTTGCCAGTCCCGGTGCGCGGAAACGTAGAAACAATTGATATCGCTTGAGGCACTGCGTAGGCTGGCAGGCGATCGCTGGCATAGCGCCGAATGTCTGTCTCGCTAAGCGCGGCACCCGGCTTGAGAATAATCGACGCGCCAATCTGGTGGCTGCCACCCTCATAGGGCATGGCATAGGTGGCGGCTTCTTCAATCGCCGGATGCGCGACGAGGGCGGCTTCTACCCCGTCTAGCTCTACCCGATATCCACGCGTTTTAATCTGTCTGTCTTTGCGACCCAAAAACTGATACTGCCCGCCTATTTCTTGCACGAGATCGCCTGTGCGATAGAACACCGCTGGCTGATTGGCAATTGAAGTATGGAAAAAGGCTTTGGCCGTTAGGTCAGGGCGTTGCCAATAGCCGCTCATCATGGTGGCGGTGCGCACCAGCAGCTCGCCGACCTCGCCGGAGATGACGGGCCGGTCAAACTCATCGACAACCAGTCCTTCTGAATTGTCCCAAACTTGCCCAATGGGTGAAAGATCTTCAGGCATAGGTGCTCCCTCCGCCAGTCGCGGAATGTGATAGTACGTACACTGATTGACTTCTGCGGGGCCATAAATGTTGCTAAAGCGGGCCTGCGGCAAGTGGGCCATCAGCGCGTACAGATACTTTGCTGGAAAGGGTTCGCCCGCAAACAGCACCCAGCGGAGGGTTTCAAGATTGCGCGCGGCAAGAACGCCGCGCAGCAGTAGCTGGGTGAGGGCAAAGGGCACCGAGTACCAGATGCTTAAGGCCTCGTCTTCAATTAGCTGAGAGAGGCTGGCGGGGAGTTTGGTATAGGCTTCTGGCAAGATGACGGTGGTAGCCCCGACCAGCGGCCCGGCAAAGAAGCCAAGGGTGGAGATGTCGAAGTGAAGGGGGGAGTGGTTGCCGATGCGATCGCTCGCCGTTAGCCCGTAGGTTTTGGCTACCAGCTGCGCGTAGCTGAGGCCGCCGTAGTGCGTGTGCATAATCCCCTTGGGCTGGCCAGTAGAGCCGGAGGTGTAGAGGATATAGGCCAAATCTTGTGAGAGAATTTTTAGCGCTGGGGCCGTGTTGCTAGCAGGTAAATCAGCCCAGTCGCAGCAGGTGATGGTGGGTTCTATTTTTAAGCTGTCTGGCAGGCTATCTGGCCAGTGTTGGGGCAGGCCCACAATCCATCTGATTTGGGGCGAGGCGGCTAATATTTGAGGCAGCAGTCTGCGCTTGGCTCGATGGGTAATTAGGTGCTGAACGCCGCAGTGGTTAAGCGTGTAGGTGAGCTGAGAAAGGGGGGCGCTAGGATCTAGCGGGACATAGGCCGCGCCTGCTTTCCAAATGCCGTAGATAGCGATCGCACTCTCCAGGCTCTTGCTGAGATAAATGCCAATGCGATCGCCCCTTTTTACCCCGTGCGCTACCAGCCAGTGCGCTAGCCCGTTTGCCTTTTGCAGCAGTTCACCATAGGTTAGGCTCTCGCTATTGCAGCGAAACGCGGTGCTATCTGCCGCGCTGTCTGCCGCGCCGTCTAATATCTGAGAGAGAAGATAAGTCATGTTTTTCCTACAGGCGCTATAGAAGACGCTACAGAACGCACCCCTAAAGCCCCAACGTGCGCGCAATAATGTTGCGCTGAATATCCGAAGTTCCGGCATAAATCACGCCGCCAACCGCATCGCGTAAGTCGCGCTCGATGCCGTATTCGCTCAGGTAGCCGTTGCCACCATGCACCCGCACCGCGTCTAAGCTAGAAGCCACAAACGCCTCGCTCAAATGCAGCTTTAGCATTGACGCTTCCAACATGGCAGATTTTCCCTGATCTTTTAGCCAGGCCACCTTATATAGCAGCAGCCTTGCTAGCTCTAGCCGCAGCTTCATATCAGCCACCCGATTAGACACTGATTGAAACTTGCCAATTGGCTGACCAGACTGCGATCGCGTCTTGGCATAGTCAATCGTCTGCTCTAGCTGCCGTTCCATCGCCCCTAGCTGACTAGCCAACGTAAAGCAGCGGTCATACTCCAGCGAACTATGAGAAATCGTAAAGCCCGCCCCGGCTGGGCCTAGCCGATTTTCCTCTGGCACAAAGCAGTCTTTTAGCACCACCTCGCCAAAGGGCACCGTTCTTAGCCCCATCTTGTCCTGACTAGGATCGGTGCTAAAGCCCGCCATCGTCCGCTCTACCAAAAACACCTCTAAGCCCCACTTCCCCAGGCTCGGGTCGGTGGTGGCAAACACCAGTGCCACATCGCAAATAGGCGCAGCCGTCACAAACTTCTTGCGCCCGTTGAGCACGTAGCCCCCTTCACAGGGCGTCGCCTGCGTCACCAGGCTATACACATCCGATCCCGCTTCTGGCTCGCTCAGCGCATGTACCCCAATCCACTGCCCCGAGCACATGGGCGGTAGATATCGCTGCTTTTGCGCCTCAGATCCAAACAGCAAGATCAGCATCTGCACTGTCCAAATTTGGGTGTTGAGCGCTAGCGTCAGGCCGCTATCCGCGCAGCCGTAGCCAACCGCTTCCATTGCCAGCACCGTCGTCATCAAATCCCGCGCCGGAGAGCCGCTGTACGCTTCGGGTATGCAGAGTCCTTGAAGCCCAAAGTCAGCGCATTTTTGCCAGCTTTCGCGAGAAAACTTGCCCTGATAGTCACGCTCGACCATGTCGGTATTGCTTAGCTCTGTTTGCGCAAATGCAACAACCTGCTCTTTAAAGGAAATCTGTTCTAGCGACCAAGAAAAGTCCACTATTTCACCTGTTTATCTTTACTTGTTCACTAAACCCATTGGCTACAGCATCCCTTGCAGCATCGGTAGAAACTGAAGTTGACATCAAATGCCCGCTCAATAAACCAGTACAGGCTCATGGCTCCAAGCAGCAGGCCCCCTGTTTTTAGGACAAAGGGCGCGTAGAACCACTGAGCGCGCAGCAGGTACAAAATTGGAAAAATCACAGCGATAATGGCAAGCTGTCCTAGCTCTACGCCTAGATTGAAGCCAAACAAGGAGAGCGCGGTGTGCTGACTTGTGACGCCTAGCTCACCGAGTACGTCGGCAAAGCCAAAGCCGTGAAACAGACCAAATAAGAAGATAATTAGCCAGGCGCGCCCTTTAAAGATGGGATAGAAGATTTCTACGGCTGCAAGCCCAATCGACGCGGCAATCACCGACTCTACAAATCGAGAGGGTACGTGCACTACGTCTAGCGTGGCTAGGCACAGCGTAATACTGTGCGCAACGGTGAAGGCTGTCGCTATTTTGAGGATGTAGATAAAGGAGGTTGAAAACTTTTCGACGGGTTGCCAGTGCTCACCGTCTTTGCGCCATAGCACGGAGGGCAGCAACAGCGCGATTAGAAACAGGACGTGGTCGATCCCTTCTAGGATGTGTTCTACCCCTAGCTTGACTACGCCCCAAAAGCCCTGGAGTAGGCTGCCAGAGGTCAAATCAACCGATTTCTCTTGCCCTGGTGAATTAAAGACCAGCAGCGCGTTGGACTCGTTGCCAAATGTACCCGTTTTCCAATTCTCTTCTATGAGTAACAGATTAGTATTTTGAGGTTTCTCGGCTAGCATCACGTCGTAGGTGACGTCTAAGCTATCGGGCACGCTCTCTAGCCCTTCTAGATCGTAGTTGAGCAGTATAAATTGAGACTGATAGGTGTTGAAATATTCTTCTTCGGTAAAGGCTAGCTGACAAACTTGCGGGGCGCAGTCGATGCTTGTGTGGTCGGCAGCGTAGGCTTTGATGTCTTCTAGGTGGGGGGCGAGCTGTTCTTGGCTGATTCTCTTTTCGGGGTCAAAGCCGAGGTTTAGCACTTCGTTGAGGTCTTGAACGGGTAGCTCTATGCGGGCGGAGACAGAAGACTCGCCAATTTGTAAGAAGAGATAGCTTTGGTTTAGCTCGTGGGCGATCGCACTTTGTCTCAGTGAAGAAGGGCCAAATGTAGACGCAAAAAGGCACAAACAGCACGCCAGTATGGCAAGTGCAACATGAGCAGGTCTACTAAAGGTAGACCCACGACGAACGGGGAAACTAGACATTTGGCGACGTAGGATGGCGATGTAGGGCTTTGGTGTAAGCGATTCAAGAAAATTTAAGTAGAGAAAGGTGTTTGTCCGGATGGCACATGTCTTTCTCTATTCTGGAGTGTATGGCTATAGAAGGCATCAACCAAGTGATAGCCCTGACACTTCACCAGATAATCACAATTATTACTGAAACGATAGAAAAGGATAGATGCACGCCTGAAAGATAATACGTAGGCGGGTGCTGTTTGGATTTAAATACGACCAGGCTGTGTCAGCTCAGATGTGTCAGCTTAAGTATGTTTTGGCACTGTTCAATACTTTTCTTACAGCCTCACAGTGCGTGCTCATACTGACCCCTCAATCTTTAGCGACGGGTCACGATGCCCAAGCTTTCTAGCTGTTGATTGTCGTGAGCGATCGCAATTTTGGCGATCGCAATAAAATCACTCAGCCACGATCGCAGCTCAGTCACGACCTTGTTTCTTACCTGTGTGGCTCTTTGGGCGGTGGCTTTGGCTTGTTCTTGTACGAGGTTGGCGGCTTCTGTCGCTTGCAGCGTTTTGTGGGCGGTGCGCAGTTTGGCGGGGGTAATGCCGAAGGTGTGCAGGCCGCTGAGGGCAATGTCGCTGTTGAGGGCAGCGGCATAAAACTGATTGGCCTGCGCTAGCCAGCGGTGAAGTGACTTGGCGCGATCGCCCTTCAGCCCCAGTTCGGCAGCGGTAGCCGCATCGCCTTTAAAAGCAATGCGAGCAATTTGTAGCAGGGGCATGTAAGCGTTTTGGGCATTATCCCAAGCGATATTAAGGGCAGCCGTCGCCGCAATTTGCTCACCGTAAGCGGCTTTTTGCGCTAGCTGCGCAGACTGTAGGGTTTGGTAAAGTCGGCGTCCGGTTTGCAAACGAGTTTGGGTATAGCCAAAGGCTTTGAGCGCGGTAGAAATGCTGGTGATCTCTATAGCGTTTTCAATGGCGGTGTGAGCCTGATTGATAAGGCGATCTATATTTTTACTAAGGACCATAAACAAGTAGTCGTGAGTGCTTGCGTTCAGAATGCCCGGTAAAAGAAAAGGAGTGCGCACCATGAAAAAAGGCATACGCAGGCATAAATTACAATTGCGCAAAGCGTCAGGCCCATTTTTGGGTTAGTATAGGTAGCCTTCTAGAGGCTTGTAGTTGTTTTTTAGTGCTCCTAAGCAATTTTTCTAGACTGATAAATAATAATTTTAAGCAGCTCAAAGCTATTTAGATGAATTAAATCAACTAATTGAGGTGTTTAATTTGTTTGCAGGTGCCCTTGCGCTTAGCTAAGTCGCTAGGGTAGATTTTCCGGCAGATGGAGCCTGCGCTATGCTAGCCGCAGCAACGATGGCGAAATGCGGTGACTAAGGACGAATTGCTGAGGCTGATTGACGAGGCGGCGGCGGAGATTGGCAAGCTGACGAAATTGAAGACGTTGGTGTTGGGGCGATGGGATAAGAAGAAGAGAAAGCAGCTTGGCAATAATTTGAAGACGCTGCCGGATGAGATTGGGCAGTTGACGGAGTTGCGATCGCCGTTACGATAGAGCTATGAAATTTGAGTGGGATGAGTCAAAAGCTGCCGCTAATGTGAAAAAGCACGGTGTAAGCTTCGAAGAAGCGAAGACTGTCTTTGATAGTGCTCTGGCTGTTATCTTCTCAGATGAAGCCCACTCTGTAGATGAGTTTCGCGAAATCATTATCGGTCACTCTCAACTTGGTCGGCTGCTGCTGGTCGCTTTTACTGAAAGGCAGGACAGTGTGCGATTGATCAGTGCCCGATTGGCGACTCGCAAAGAGCGTGAGGATTACGAGCAAAATACTTTTTAACGGTATGGAAAATCTAAACGACGAACTGCTCCCTGAATATCGATTTGATTACGCTCAGGCTAAGCCGAACCGCTTTGCGAGTGACGATCAGGCGTCGGCAAGCAGGATTGTGGTGCTAGATGAAGATGTAGCTCAAGTTTTTACAACGCCGGAGTCGGTGAATAAGGTGCTGCGAGCGCTGATTGCTGCGATGCCTAGGTTAGTAGATGAAGAAACGGCATAGTGCAGCAGTGCAAGCCATTGCTTCCATTACGTTACGCTAACGATGGTGAGAGAGAAGAACATAGTGACTAAGGACGAATGAATTAATTTTATTGATGAGGCAGTAGAAAGAAGTCAAACAAAATTGAATTTGTCTTCTTATGATTTAACAGAGCTCCCATCAGAGATTGGGAAACTCAGAGATCTGCAATGGATAAACCTTAGTGGGAATCGACTGAACAACCTGCCAAAAAGCGTTACTCAGCTCACTAAGTTACGATGTCTTGACCTAAGTGGGAATTTATTAAGAAAGCTGCCGGAAAGTGTGAGTCATCTCACAAAGCTACAAGAACTCAATCTCAGCGGCAATCAACTGAGCAGTTTGCCGGAAATTGTAGGACAGTTACCCGAACTTCGATGGCTTGTTCTCAGCGGTAACAAACTGAGAACTTTGCCAGAAATCTTAAAACAGCTGACGAGCTTGCAATTACTCGATCTCAGTTACAACCAGCTGAGCAGTTTGCCAGCAAGCGTCGGCCAGCTCCAAAGCTTGACAACGCTCAACCTGATTTCCAACCAGCTAAGCAGTTTGCCAAAATGGGCTGAAGCCCTTAAAAAATTAGAGACGCTCGACTTACGCGGTAATCCACTACCTATTCCGCCTGAAATTTTGGGTGCAAAAGAGTTTTGGCAAGGCCCTAGCCCTGCGGCAGAAACATTAGGCTTTTACTTTTCACTCCAGACAGAAACAGGTTCCGTGCCGCTTTACGAAGCCAAACTCATCCTCATCGGTGAAGGCGGCGCTGGCAAAACCTCCCTCGCCAAAAAGATCGACAACGAAGACTACGAACCGCAAGAAGACGAACAATCCACCGGAGGCATTGATGTAATCCGCTGGGACTTCCCCATGCCAAATGGCAATACCTTCCGCGTCAACATTTGGGACTTCGGTGGCCAAGAAATCTACCACGCCACCCATCAGTTCTTCCTCACCAAACGCTCCCTCTATCTCCTCGTCGCCGACACCCGGCAAGAAAACACCGACTTCTACTACTGGCTCAAAATCGTCGAACTCCTCAGCGACAGCAGCCCCGTCCTCATCATCAAAAACGAAAAGCAAGACCGCCAGTGCGAAATTGACGAAGGCCTCTTCAAAAGCCAGTTCAACAACCTCAAAGACAGCTTCCCCACAAATCTAAAAGACAATCGCGGCCTAGACAAAATCAAAGACGCCATCCGCTACCACATCAGCCAGCTCCCCCACGTCGGCCAGCCCCTGCCCAAAATTTGGGTCCGCGTCCGCGCCGCCCTAGAAAACTACGCCCAAAACTGCAACACCATCACCATCGAACAATACTGCAACATCTGTCGCAAAAACGGCTTCACCGACAAGCAGCAAATGCTGTTTCTTAGCAGCTATCTCCACGACCTTGGCGTCTGCCTCCACTTCCAAGACGACAAACTCCTCAAACGCACAGTAATACTCAAACCCGAATGGGCCACCACCGCCGTATACAAAGTCGCCGACAGCAACACCGTCCGCAACAACAAAGGCCGCTTCACCGAAGCCGACACCGAAGCAATCTGGTCCGACAGCCAATACTCAGAGCTACGCGACGAACTCCTCCAGCTCATGATGCGCTTCAAACTCGCCTACGAACTGCCCAATCAACCAGGCAACTACATCGCCCCCCAGCTCCTCCCCATCAGCAAACCGCAATACGACTGGAACCCCGCCGACAACCTCATTCTCCGCTACACCTACGACTTCATGCCCAAAGGCATCCTCACCCGCTTCATTGTTGAAATCAATCCTCTGATTGAAGACCAAAACCACGTCTGGAAAAACGGCGTCATCCTCGCCGACAACTGGGCCAGAGCGGAAGTGATTGAAAACTATCCGAAAAAAGAAATCCGGGTCCGTGTCAGCGGCAGCAACAGAAAGCCCCTGCTCGAAATCATTCGCCACGAGCTCTGGAAAATCCACCAATCCTACGAATGCCTGCAATACAAAGAACTCATTCCCTACAACTGCACCGAATGCCACAGCAACCCCGAAGACTCAGAATTCTATTCTTACGAGTTGCTGCAAAAATACATTGCCAAACGCCGCTACACCATCGAATGCCGCACCAGCATCGAGCAAGTAGACGTTCGCCGCCTCATCAGCGACATCACCGATGATTCCGTAGCGGGTTCTTCTGGATTGCCCACAGCAAGCCACTTACAACAGAACCGATTTTCTATAGGCGGTAACGTCACCGGCAGTACACTTATCTTTGGTGAAGGCAACATTGCCAATGAATCGCGCAGCTAACCATACCCATACTGCAAGTCACCCATACTGCAAGTCGCTGTGAGTGGTTTTGCCATATTTGCCTGCACTTACACAGGTTGTGATGCATTCGATAAACTACGGTAGAGAATAGAAGCATATGCCGAAAAAAATAAGAGAGCTTAGGCAAGCACTCAAAAAAGCAGGATTTGTCTGCAAGCGAACACGAGGGAGTCATGAGCGTTGGCTTCATCCTCGTCTGCCGGAACTGCCCATCACGCTGGCGGGAAAGGACGGTCAGGATGCAAAGCGCTATCAAGAGAAGCTAGTTGATACAGCTGTAGAAAAATCCAAAGATTTGGGGTTAGACAAATGATCCAGTTCAAATATCGAGTCAACATCATTTGGTCTGAAGAAGATGACTGCTACGTGGTAGAACTGCCAGAATTCGCTACTGAGATTCAGCGCTATTTTACGCATGGTGATACCTATCAAGAAGCGCTTGAAAACGCTCAGGAAGTTTTAGCGCTACTGACCGAAAGCTACAAAGCAGAAGGAAGATCTTTACCCCGGCCGCAGACTTTACAAGCTGCTTAAGAGGACGGTGTGCCGACTAGTGCCAATAACCCTCTTGGTCAATTGCAAAGCGTGTCTGAGCTTCTGAAAATTAGTGCGATCGCTTTTTTTCAAACAATGCAGTACAGTATGTCGCATGGCAACTGCAACAAACCACAGACCGATCGCAATTGATCTTTTTGCCGGGGCAGGCGGGCTTGGCCTGGGCTTTGAGCAAGCGGGTTTTGACGTGCCTGTTGCCGTCGAAATTGACCCGGTCCATGCGGCAGTTCACCAGTTTAATTTTCCTCAGTGCACGGTTATTCCTCGCTCTGTTACCGCCGTTACCGGTAAAGAGATTCGCGCGATCGCCAACCTAACCGCGCAGCAGCCAATCGCCGTAGTAATTGGGGGCGCACCCTGCCAGGGCTTTTCCATCATGGGCAAACGCACCCTCAGCGATCCGCGCAACCGTCTAGTCAAAGACTTCATTCGCCTGGTGGCCGCGCTTCAGCCCTGCTACTTTGTCTTCGAGAATGTAAAAGGACTCACCCTAACGCGCAACCGTTCTGTTCTAGAAGCCGTCGTCGCCGAGATTGCTGCCATTGGCTACCGGCTAGTCACGCCCTGGCAGGTGCTCAACGCTCATCACTACGGCGTCCCGCAAAACCGCGAACGGCTGTTCTTAATCGGCGCACGACACGACTGCCCTCTGCCTGCCTACCCCGCCGAACGCGCAGTGCAGCCAACCTGCGCCGACGCCCTAGAAGATTTGCCCGATGCCGAAAAATTTGACTTGCTAACTCGGGTGGGTGAAGTGCCTGTTCGGCTAGCGCCCCCCAAAAGCGACTATGCAGCTCTGCTGCGCTGCACCTCAGCTCATGGCTGGCATTACGGCTATCAGCGGCAGTGGAACCCACAGCAGCTCACCAACAGTATTCGCACCAATCATTCGGTGCGATCGCGCGATCGCTTCGCCAATACCCCTCCCGGCAAGCGCGAACCCATCTCTCACTTTTTTCGTCTGCCGCCCGACGGCATTTGCAATACCCTCCGCGCTGGCACCGACTCGGCTAGAGGCTCATTCACCAGCCCTCGGCCCATTCACTATCGCTACGCCCGCTGCATCACCGTCCGCGAAATGGCGCGGCTGCACGGCTTTCCAGACTGGTTCCGGCTGCATTCCACCAAATGGCACGGCGCGCGCCAGGTTGGCAACTCGGTGCCGCCGCCTTTGGCCAGAGCGATCGCTACCGAAATCATCGCCGCGCTTGGCCATCAGCCCACCGCGCCAAACCTCACGCTTCCGGCTGGCGACGAACGACTGCTCACCCTCACTGCCGAAGCCGCCGCCCGCTACTGGGGCATCAAAAGCCCAATTCGTCAGCGCGATCGCGTGCTAGCTTCATAACCTGCAACTTTTATCCGCTTAATCTACGCCTCGCTTAACCGTTCCCCATTACGATGAAGGGGTTGAATGGCAAAGTCACAGAGCAATGGACATTAAATCGGGATTTGTAGGCACCGTTGGTAATACGCCCCTCATTCGGCTAGATAGCTTTAGCGAAGAGACGGGTTGCGAAATTTTAGGCAAAGCAGAATTTCTAAACCCAGGCGGATCGGTCAAAGATCGGGCGGCGCTATTCATCATTGAGCAGGCCGAAAAAGAAGGCAAGCTAAAGCCAGGGGGCACGGTCGTCGAAGGCACGGCGGGCAATACCGGCATTGGCCTCACGCACATTTGCAATGCCAAGGGCTACAAGTGCGTCATTATTATTCCAGAAACGCAGTCGCAAGAAAAAATTGATCTGCTGCGAACGCTGGGCGCGGACGTGCGCACGGTGCCCGCTGTGCCTTACAAAGACGACAACAACTATGTCAAAGTCTCTGGTCGCTTAGCCGAAGAACTAGACAACGCCATTTGGGCCAATCAGTTTGAAAACCTGGCAAACCGTCAGGCCCACTATGCTACAACAGGCCCCGAAATGTGGGCGCAAACCGGCGGCAAAATTGACGGCTGGACGGCAGCGACAGGAACAGGCGGCACCTATGCCGGGGTCGCCATGTTCTTAAAGGAGAAAAACCCTAATGCTCGCTGTGTGGTTGCCGACCCGATGGGCAGCGGCTTGTACAGCTACGTCAAGACGGGTGAGATTAAGCCCGAGGGCAACTCTGTGACGGAAGGCATCGGCAATAGCCGCATTACCGGAAACATGGAAGGAGCCCCCATTGACGATGCGATTCAAATTGATGACCACGAGGCGCTGCGGGTAATTTATCAGCTGCTCTATAAAGAGGGACTGTTTATGGGCGGCTCTGTTGGCATTAATGTGGGTGCGGCAGTGGCCTTGGCCAAAGAGATGGGCCCAGGCCATACGATTGTGACCATTTTGTGCGATGGCGGTGCCCGCTATCAGTCCAAGATATTTAACCGCGAGTGGCTAGAAGGCAAAGATCTGTGGTCTGATGACTTTTTGCCACCCAGTTAGAGCCAGACTAGGGACAAGTTAGGGCCCAGTTAGAGTCAGATTAGGGCCAAGTTAGGCGCTGTTGCGCTAGCTCGATAACCCCTAGCCCGATAAACCTAGATATTTGAACCTAGATATTTGAACAAAGCATGAACAGCGTTCTGATTGGATTTTTGGCGAGCTTAGGCGCGGGGCTGGCGACAGGGGTTGGTGCTTTGCCGGTGATGCTGCCGTTTGATCTGTCGAGTCGGGCGCAGGGGGTGTTGCTAGGGGTGGGCGGCGGCGTGATGCTGGCGGCGACTTCCTTTTCTCTGCTGATTCCGGGGACGCAGGCGGCGATAGATTTGGGCTATTCGGAGACGGCAGCGGCTGGGCTGATGGTGGCAGGCGTGCTGCTAGGCGGTCTGTTTTTGTGGCTGGCGCACGAGCTGTTTCCGCACGAGCACTTTTTTAAGGGGCGAGAGGGGCGTGATGCTAAGGCGTTTGCGGATATTTGGCTGTTTGTATTTGCGATCGCACTTCACAATTTTCCAGAAGGGCTGACGGTTGGCGTTGGCGTTAGCTCGGGCGCGGCAGCAGGCAACTTGAGCAGCGGTCTGGCGCTAGCGGGCGGCATTGGCTTGCAGAATATTCCCGAGGGGCTAGTGGTTGCGATCGCCCTTCGCAATCTTGGCTATAGCCCCCTTTACGCCCTTGGCATTTCCACCCTTACCGGCCTAATCGAACCTGTCGGGGGTCTTTTGGGGGCCAGCGTCGTCAGCTTTTCATCAGCACTTTTACCCTGGGGCATGGCTTTTGCCGCTGGGGCCATGCTGTTTGTCATCGTCGATGAAATTATTCCAGAAATAGATCAAAAGGCCCTTGGCCAAGTTGGCACGTTTGGCGTGATGGTGGGCTTTGTGGTGATGATGTTTCTAGACGTCACGCTCGGCTAAGCGGCGTACCTGACAGCTTGCTGAAGCGCCTGTATATCTAGCGTCTATGTCCTAGCGTCTATGTCCAAAGATATAAATCAGCTCTCTGTCGCTCTACATACTTGCTAAAGCGTACTCGTTACGAGTATGATTTATTTGTGAACAAAAGTGAACTGTAACTGCAAACCAGAACTGCATTTATCTTACGCATTCACTTCATTCGAAAATTCAACAAGGAGATTTATATTTCATGGCATTAGAAAACCGCGAAGGTCAAAAAATTCCTAGCGTTACGTTTCGCACCCGTCAAAACGATGAGTGGGTCGATGTCACTACTGACGAACTGTTCAATGGCAAGACGGTCGTTGTCTTCTCCTTGCCAGGTGCCTTTACGCCGACCTGTTCGTCTACTCACCTGCCTGGCTACAACGAGTATGCTGGCCTCTTCAAGCAAAACGGCGTAGATGACATTATCTGTATGTCCGTCAACGATACCTTTGTGATGAACGCTTGGTCTGAAGACCAAGAGGCCGCTAATGTCCGCGTTATTCCCGATGGTAACGGCGAGTTTACCGATGGCATGGGGATGCTAGTGGGCAAAGAAGATCTTGGCTTTGGTAAGCGCTCTTGGCGCTATTCCATGCTGGTCAAAGACGGTGTGGTCGAAAAGATGTTTATTGAGCCTGAAGTTCCTGGCGACCCGTTTGAGGTTTCTGATGCAGGGACCATGCTGAACTATATCAACGACAAAGCAGGCACGCCCCGCCGCGCGTTCATGATTAGCAAGCCGGGCTGTCCTTTCTGCGCCAAGGCTAGAGACTTGCTAGATGCAAACGGCATCAGCTATGAGCAGGTCGAGCTAGGCGACGGCGTCACCACCAAGTCACTCTATGCGGTTTCGGGCGCTGGCACTACACCTCAAGTCTTTATCGACGGTGTGCTAGTAGGCGGCTCAGACGATTTGGAAGCCTACTTCAAGAAGTAGTGTGAAAAGTAGGCTAAAAAGTAGGCTCAATCGAAAATAGTTTCTATTGTTCCCTACGCCTTTTTTTCTGAGACGGGTTTCCTTTTAACAGGGAAGCCCGTTCTTGGTCTGCTGAGGTTACACCTTCATCCAAGTCACACCTTCATCAGCCGTTTACTAGTCTAGATTTCGGTATGCAGTGCCAGAAAAAACCGCTAGCCTAGAGCATCACTTGCAAAATATCTCAGCGAACAGGGCACGATTCTGTCAGTTCGCCTAGGATCTATATATCTATTTTTTTTAATTGGCATCTTTAATCGGCTTGCCTCGATTCAGCTTGCCTCGAATGTCATATACAAAACGACTACGATCTTTTCTTTTCTCTCAGGAGCGCTTTTTTCATGGCTTACGATTTTGACCTTTTTGTCATCGGTGGTGGTTCTGGCGGTATTGCCTCGTCTCGCCGCGCGGCTTCTCACGGGGCTAGGGTAGCTGTCGCCGAAAACGATCGACTAGGCGGCACCTGCGTGAACCGTGGCTGTGTTCCTAAAAAGCTGATGGTATACGCTTCGCATTTTCCTAAGTACGCCGAAGAATCGAAGGGGTACGGCTGGCATGTAAAACCGGGTTCGTTTAGCTGGGAAGAGATGATTACGGCGGTTAACAATGAGGTGACACGGCTCAATGGCATCTATCAGCGCATGGTTGACACTGCCCAGGTGAAGATATTTCGCCACCATGCTCGGCTGCTAGATGCGCATACGATAGAAGTCGGCGACGAAAAGGTAACGGCCGAGCGGATTTTGATTGCGGTTGGGGGCAGACCGGTAAAGCCGGATATCCCAGGGATTGAACATGCGATTACGTCAGACGGTATGTTTGAGCTGAAGACGCAGCCAAAGCAGATGGTGATTTTGGGCGGTGGCTACATTGGCTGTGAGTTTGCCTGCATTATGAACGGGCTGGGCACTGAGGTGATTCAGGTGATTCGCAAAGAGCAAATTTTGAATGGGTTTGATGGCGATTTGCGCAACGAGCTGCACGAGGCGATGCAAAAGCAGGGCATTCGGATTATTAACAACGCTGAGATTGTGGGGATCGCTAAGACGAGCGAAGGCGTGAAGGTGACCATCAATGATGGCGAAGAGCAGATAATTGTGGCGGATGCGGTTAGCCTAGCGGCAACGGGACGACGGCCTAAGCTAGAGAATTTGGGTTTGGAGAATACTAAGGTGGAGACGCATCGAGGTGCGATCGCTGCCGATCAGTACAGCCAAACCGCAGAGCCTAACATCTACGCAATTGGTGATTGCACCGATCGAATTAACCTAACCCCGGTTGCAATTGACGAAGGCCGTGCCCTAGCCGATTCGCTCTACGGCGGCCAGTCTCGTCAAACTAGCTATGAGAACGTGCCGTCAGCTATTTTCACCACGCCAGAAGCCGCTACGGTGGGGATCACTGAAGAAGAGGCGATTGCAAAGTATGGCGAAGATGATATTCATGTTTATCGCTCGCGCTTTCGCCCGATGTACTACACCTTGCCAAACAAAGACGAAAAGACGCTGATGAAGCTAATTGTGCACAGCTCTACCGATAAGGTCATCGGTGCGCACATGGTCGGAGACGCAGCGGCAGAGATTATTCAAGGGGTTGCGATCGCCCTCAAAATGGGAGCCACCAAAGCCGACTTTGACGCGACGATTGGCATTCACCCTAGCTCTGCTGAAGAGTTTGTCACCATGAGATAGCCAAACGAGACGGCCAAATGAGATAGCTAATTTTGATAAAAGAACAGAAAATAAGTCTTTATACCTACGTTCTGTTTCTCTTTTGTAGGCTTCTCTTATAAGCCTCCTATCAGGTTCTCATACTCTCTTGGTGCTACCTTGATAGTCCGTTCTATTAGCCCCTTCAGGAAAGCGCCTGAAGGGGCTGCTTTTATGGGGATTTAGCCTGTGAAAGTTCTATAGAAGTAGACCTTATACGGGTTTTCTGCGGTGAAAACTATCGCAAAAAATACTTTGCATAAAAGCTATGTAAACTTTGCATGAGTTGTTCCCAAAATGTTCTCTATGAACCTGCAAACATTTTTTGAGTGATTAGGATAGTGAACGAATAGGAGGCATCCACTACATAGATCTCATTCGTAGATCTAACAAGTCAGATCTAACCCGTTAGATCTAACATCTGCATCTGAAGCTTACATTTGGCGCTTGCAAAGGTGTGACACTCACAAAGGTGTGACATCCCCGACGCGCACTTGCGAGGTTCTATCGTTAACGTAAATACAGACACTGTTTAGATAGAACAAACAGATCCCTTGCACCGTCTGTTTTGTTTCGTTCTTACATAGTCTGTCAGTCATTTCAACCGTACTGATACCTTATTCCACGCCTTGGGCACCTTGTTGAGTGCCAGCACCAATACACTCCGCTACAACACTACTGGGTTATCGAAAGACACTCTTTTTGTCATGGTCAATTCTTTGTCGAACAGTAAAAGCAAGTTAGATATTCTCAAGCCTTTACGTAATTTGATTGAAGGCATTCCCGTCGAAAACGAAAAAACAGCGCATCGCATTGTGGCTATTATTCCTGCCGACTGTCCTTTTGAGCGCGACGTTAAGGTCTTCAAGCGCACCGTCGCTCACATTCCGCCTATGTGCAAGCTAAACCCGCTGTACGATCAGCTAATCATGCTGCGCTTCAAGGCGATGTGCTATCTCGTTGACGAATGCGGCATAGACGCTGCCGCGCTTTCATAGCTTTAGCGCCAGCTTTGGCCTCTCCCTACCATCATCCGCACTACATCTGTCGCACTACATTCGTTTCAATATATCTGTCGCACTACATCTGTCACACTAAACCTGTTCGCGCTGCATCTATTTTCTGAGCCACATCTATTGTCTGCCTCGGGCATCAGCTTGATCTGAGACGGCTTAATCTAAGACAGCCAAACAAAGAAATCAAAAAAAGGAGCGCACGGTTTTAGCTGTGGGCTCCTTTTCTATGGCTTTATCAAAACGTTGCCGTCTATCTATGCTGTTTGTCTAGATTACCTATCTGGGCTGCCTGTCTGGGCTGCCTGTCTAAGTTATCTCGCGAGACGATTCTATTCATCTTGCTGTGCATATCCCACCTGCTCAAGCAGGGTCATGGGGCCAATCTCTTGAAGCTTGGCCAGTTCTTCTTCGTTTTTGACTAAAAGCGAGCCTGCAAAGCCCAAAGAGTTGACTGAAATATCAGCATATTTTTCCTGGCTGCGGGGAATGAGCATCATCCATTGTCGGGTGCACAGCAGGTTGTAAGGCGCTGTTTGCACACCGTCCATATCAGTGGTGTCGATGCCGACCGCGTTGAGCAGCATCAGGTAGCGGCTCATGTATAGCTTGGTAAGAACTTCGCCAGAAAAGCCTTGCTTTTGAGGAGGGAATTTGGCGATCGCATGTTTAAAAGGCAGTAGTGGCGACCATCGATTGCCCCCCGATACCTTGGCTTTGGTCATGGCAATTTCGACCGGCAGCTCAGCTAGCTCGTTTAGCCGGGGGATCACCTGCAAATGCTTGTGTGGCTGGCTAGACCCTGCCACTGTGCCGCCGTTGTAATACCCAAGCCCGTCCACCTCGCTCAAACATTTTCGCAGCGCATCAAAATCAGCCATTGTCAGCCAGTTTTCCTGCGGCTCAAACTCACGGGTCACAATCAAAAAGTGATGATCGACCACATTGAACTTATTGAGCAGACACAAATGCGTCTCTGAAATATCGGTGACATAGAGATCTTGCTCGTATGGCAAGAACGGATTGTCGGGCGCTGTTGCGCCCTGCTGCGCTTTGGCTTCTTCTTTTCGTAAAATATTTGCTAGCACGTATACCAAAAAGCTGATGTCGCCCGCTTCTATGCGCTCAACGGTCGTATCAATGGGCCGGAGGTAGCCGGTTTCTAGCCCGTGTGCATTCTGCGCCTTGAGCCTGTCCCAAAGGCTCCCAGATTTCCAGGGAATACGTGCTGTCATTAGCTCTCCAGTGAAATTTTGATCCATCAGCCGATTGCCTGTGACGAGGAGGGTTGCAGCGTGCCGCACTGGGCCTGCTGGCGCAGCAGGTGATCGCACAGTACCAGTGCGGTCATGGCTTCTACCATTGGCACGGCCCGAGGCAATACGCAGGGATCGTGGCGACCCTTGCCCGCTAGCGTGGTTTCTTGGCCCGTGTTATCGACTGTTTTTTGGGTTTTGCGGATGGTGGCGGTTGGCTTGAAGGCGACGCGGATGATAATGTTTTCGCCGTTAGAGATGCCGCCCTGAGTACCGCCGGAGCGATTAGTGCGGGTGCGGAAGGTGCCGTCTTCGCCTTGATACATTTCGTCGTTGTGCTGGCTACCGGTGAGGTAGGTGCCTGCAAAGCCAGAGCCCATTTCAAAGCCTTTGGTTGCAGGCAGCGACATTGCGCCTTTGGCCAGATCGGCGCTGAGTTTGTCGAATACGGGCGCGCCTAGACCTTTGGGTACGTTTCTGGCCACGCACTCAACCACGCCACCGATAGAGTCGCCGTCTTTGCGCACTTCGTCGATGCGCTCAATCATCTGCTGGGCAACGTCTTGGTTGGGGCAGCGAACCATATTGCTTTCAACGGCTTCTAGAGTGACGGTGTCAGGGTCTAGCGGGGCCTCAATGTCTTGGATGCGCTTGACGTAGGCAATGATCTCGACGCCTGCAACCTGCTTGAGAATTTTTTTGGCGATCGCACCTGCCGCCACTCGTCCAATCGTCTCTCTTGCAGACGAGCGTCCACCGCCCTGCCAGTTGCGAATCCCATACTTGGCGTCGTAGGTGGCATCGGCATGAGAAGGCCGATATTTCTTCGCCATCTCGTCGTAGTCTTGCGAGCGAGCGTCTTTATTGCGCACCAAGATAGAGATGGGGGTGCCCAGCGTCTTTCCTTCAAACACACCTGAAATAATCTCGCAGGTGTCTGTTTCTTTGCGAGGGGTTGTGATGCGGCTTTGCCCCGGACGGCGGCGGTCTAGCTCTACCTGGATTTCTTCTGCTGAAATTTCTAATAGGGGCGGACAGCCATCAATCGTCACGCCGACACCGCCACCGTGAGATTCTCCAAATGTCGTGATCCGAAAGAGATGTCCGAAAGTGTTGCCCATGGGGTGCTGTGCTGTATATTCGCTTGATTGCGTTAAAAAGAACCTTATCGATCCTACCGCATAAGCGAACCCCAGCCGAATTAAGCAAATTTGCTTTACTAGGCAGAGCTTTTGGTGTGCTCTAAGGTGTGCTCTAAGTTCGAGCTGTTTTGCGCTGATTGCGTTGCTTAGATGCTTGGAGCGCGTTTTATTTAGGCTGTTTGGCAGGCAGTTTGAGCAGCGTTCTGGGGTTAATGGCTGTTCCGTCTTTATAAAGGCTGTAATGCAGATGCGGGCCAGAAGATCGACCGGTGCTGCCAATATGTCCAATGATTTGGCCGCGCTCAACAGTATCGCCTGTCTTGACATTCACCTCTGACATATGGCCGTATAGCGTTTTATAGCCGCCGCCGTGCTCAATAGTAACCGCATTGCCATAGCCGCCATTGGGTCCGGCGAGGGTGACTGTGCCATCGCCAGCCGCGGCAATAATATCGCCATACTCGCCTACAAAATCTATGCCTTCGTGCGTTTCGTAGCCACTACCGCCAAAGGGATTGCTGCGAATGCCAAACTCTGAGGAAATTTCGACTTGGCCCACTACGGGCTGACCATCAGGATAGGCAGCTTCTGCCGCGAGGGCTTCTTCTAGTGCCGGTTTGATGCGGGTATCTAGCGTTTGATTAAGCTTAGGGACTTGTGCCTGCGCGTCTTTGAGCAGATTGACTGGGTCAACTGCGCTGGCCGGGCCTCCTCTAGGCGGGAAGACATTGGTGAGTACGTCCGTTTCGCTCAAGCTATTGCCGTGAGTGCTAACAGGCCAGCGATTTTGTCGAGACGCTGTAGAGGCCGCTGACGAGCTTGAGGCTTGCTCTCTGGCTTGCCCTCTGGCTTGCTCTCTGGTGCTTTCTTTTGGGACGCCTGCCCGTTCGCGTAGCGTCTCGATTTCTGCACCCAAGGAGTCTACTTCCGCTTTTACTTCCGAGGCTATTGTTTGTAGCTCGGTATTCTGCTCGCTCAGGCGGAGGTTGTTTTGGACGAGTGCTAGGCACATAGCGCCTAGCGATACGGTGGGCACGCCTAGAAACAGTAAGGTTAGAAAAAACCCACGAAGCGGGGTGATGCTAATGCCGGTCGCTTGGCTGACGGTTTGCTTAACGCTGCGTCTGGTGCGAGCTGCGGTGTAGCTAATGTGTGACTGCTGTCGCATAAATTATTGAGGACGCCTACTTACGCAGCGTTTTAGAAAAATCCGGTCAACTCATCTTTTCTTCACGGTTACGAAATTATACGGGGATCACGACCCCGACCCCTAAATACTTCTGAATTACTGTATAAGTGGCAACTAAAATATAAGAAAAACTTAAGAGGCTGGCGCTGCTTGCGGTGGCTGCTTTTACGGGTTTTTAGGCTTTGAAAAACCGCTGAGGAAAACGGCTGAAAAGCTTGCTCTGTCAGTATATTTACGGCAGCACAAATACGGTGAAGGGCTGTGCTGAGAATTCTCAATGGATACGTTGCTATGCCGCTGGTCTAAGCTTCCAAAGATGTGTTTTTGAAAGGGCGATCGCAGCTATGACAAACAGCTAGGCCAAAATAGGCCAAAAGTGGCGATAACCTATCGATAGAGGGTGGCTGCGATCGCTTTAAATTCGGCACATTAATAATCTTTGCTGCCTTAAAACAACTAAGAGAAAAAAATTAAGAGAAAGGCTGAGCGCAAAGTGAGAAATTTGTAAAATGCGAGGGTTAGCGAGCGTTCATGAAAATTACTTGGTTCGATGCAAACTCTTGGCTAATTGAATCGGATGGCGTCCGAGTGCTAGTCGATCCCTGGCTAGTGGGCGATCTGGTGTTTGGGAACGTGCCCTGGCTAGTTCGCGGCGTTCGACCCGAATCGATTGCTATTCCGCAGAATATTGACCTAATACTGCTTTCTCAAGGGCTAGCCGACCACGCACACCCCGAAACGCTGCGGGCAATGGATCGCTCGATTCCGGTGGTGGCCTCTGTGGACGGTGCGAAAGTAGCTACGTCGCTGGGATATACGTCTGTTAGAGCGATTGACCACGGCGAGCGGCTGAAGGTGAATGAGCGTCTAGAGATTGAGGCGTTTGTGGGTGCGCCTGTAGGGCCGACTAAAAGAGAAAATGCCTATGTGCTTAGCTTTTTGGGCGAAGGGGTGCGGCTGTATTACGAGCCGCATGGCTACCCCGATAGTGAGCATTTGGCCGCTATAAAATCTGTAGACGTGGCGATTACGCCAATGGCTGACCAAACGCTGATGGGGGTTGCGCCTGTGATTCGCGGGTCTGTTGCCGCACCCCAGATTGCTGAGCTGCTGAGCCCGCAGGTAATGCTGCCGACTGCGGATGCCGAAAACGTAACGTATGAGGGTCTAATTTCTCCGACGCTAGCGACAAAGGGCGGATCTGTAGAGATGCGATCGCGCCTCTTAGAGCAAGGATCTCAAACAAAAGTAATTCAGCCGACTGTCGGAAAAGCGATAGAGCTAAGTCTATCAAGGTAGATCGCGTAAGCGAGCCGGTTTTATAGGCCAATTTTACGGGCTAATTTGATGGGTTCGTTCTCTCGGTCTGCTGCTTTGTGCTCGACTTCGGTTGGCTGGCAGTTCCCTTGGCCATCCCATTGCCAGTCCCGTTGGCAACCCCGTTGGCCGTTTCACTGCTAGTTTTATGGTCTTCTACTAGGGCTGGCGTCAAAGCTGTTGTGAGTTTGGCCATAACGTCGTTGTTGCTGTTCCCGGACGCCAGCAGTATTTTCAGCTCTTCTAAAACCTGATCTTGTTCCTGGCGCAATGTTTCTAGCTGAGTCATCAGCCGATCGATTTGAGTTTGTTTAGATTCGGGTGCGGTGGTGGCCTTTTTCCAAAGCCACTGACTGAGAGTGAAGGGCAGCGTAAGGATAGAGGTAATGACGGCTTTGAGCAGGCGTTTCATTAAGTCGGCAGCTAGCTGCAGCAGGCCGATGCTCAGCAGCAGAATTGCCACTGCGATGAGGGGATGGGCAAACGCAACCGCGATCGCGGTTTGTAGCTGATTGGCAAACCTGGCAAGGGTGTCGAGAGAGTCCGATAAATCTAGAAAATCTATCCGGGGAAATGTCGGGCGTGAAAAGTCAAGCATCGACGTTGCTAGCCTATTGGCAGAGCTAATGTGGCACCCTATATAGGGTTTATATTTTTCAGGGCTGACGTCAAGTCTAATTTCAATAAGTTTTACATGAAGGAGTACTGATTATCTTGAAATCTGTTTTGTCTAGTGTCTTTACAGTTATTTTGACGGTTGCAATGGTGCTAGGTAGTCCCTTGCCATCTGCTGCGGGTGGCTTACTGCCGGTTAATGTGGTCGGCCATGGGGTTAGCGATATTGCCGTGCTGCCGGGGTTGAAGGGTGTCTTTGCAGGTCAGCAGCCTGATGATATTGGGGTTATCGATGGGCATTTGGCAGGCTGTCCGGCTTCGCCAAACTGTGTGGTGAGTCAGGGCGCGGATGAGGAACATGCGATCGCGCCGATTCCTTACACAGGCGATCGCGCTACTGCCCGCGCTAGCCTGATCGCTATTTTGGGCGTTGTCCCTCGAACTGAAATCGTCAGTCAAAGCGATAGCTACATCCTAGCGAAGTCAGAAAGTCGCCTAATGGGCTTTGTTGATGATACTGAGTTTTACCTTCCCGAAGATGAGAACGTTATTCAGATGCGAGCGGCAGCTCGGATGGGTGAGTCAGATTTGGGCGTAAATCGTCGTCGGCTTGAGCAAATTCGCCTAGCGTTTGCTGATTTAGGCGGCTAGAGATTCTTAGCCATCTTTTTGTAGCGAGGGTGCCTTCGGTCGTTTAGCCTCGCCTGTCTAGATTCATGTAAAAACCGCCGCAGTGAACAGTCGCTGCGGCGGTTTCTATGTCTGTCAAGGCATCTCTCTCAATGCTCTTTTACTCAGAAGGCTGATTGGATTGGGCTTGTATTTAGCGATCGCCTATTTTTTCGAGCGGCTACGACTTTTTGTCTTAGTGGCCTTTTCCTCTGCTTCTGCCACGACTTCTTCAACGGCTTCTTTGACTTCTACATCTACTTCAACCGGTTCGACAAAGGTGCTTTCTGTCTCCGGCTCTAACGGAATCGATTCGGGCTTAATCTTGGTCATCACCTGCGCTCTGACCTTAGCGGCAAACTCAGGATCTTCTTTCATCCGAATGATGGTGTTATCGCGTCCCTGGGCCACGTTGCTGCCCTCGTAGCTATACCAAGCTCCTTTGCGCACCACAATATCGTGTTCTTCGGCAATGTCGAGCAGACAGCCCAAGATAGAAATGCCCTCACCAAAGATGATGTCGAACTCAGCGATGCGAAAGGGCGGCGCGACTTTGTTTTTGGCGACTTTGACCTTTACGCGGATGCCGAACTGATCGTTGCCTTTTTTTAGGGTTTGAATGCGGCGAATGTCTAGGCGAACAGAGGCATAGAATTTGAGAGCGTTACCGCCTGTGGTGGTTTCGGGGTTGCCGTAGGTAACGCCAATCTTTAGGCGAAGCTGATTGAGGAAAATGACAGTGCACTGCGATTTGCCGATGTTGCCGGTAATTTTTCGCAGGGCCTGGCTCATCAGCCTAGCCTGAAGACCCATGTGAGAGTCGCCCATTTCACCTTCGATTTCGGCGCGGGGTGTGAGCGCGGCAACAGAGTCGATGACGATGAGGTCTACGGCAGACGATCTGACGAGCTGATCGCAAACTTCTAGGCCCATTTCGCCAGTATCGGGCTGAGAGATCAGCAGGTTTTCAATATCGACGCCCAAATTTCCGGCGTAGAAGGGGTCGAGCGCGTGCTCTGCATCGATGAAGGCCGCGACGCCACCTTGACGCTGAATTTCTGCGATCGCATGTAAAGCCAGCGTTGTTTTACCCGAGCTTTCTGGGCCGTAAATTTCAATCACGCGGCCCTTGGGCAGTCCGCCGCCTAGCGCCATATCTAGCGTTAGGGCTCCGGTCGGAATCGTTTCCACCTGCATACGGTTGGCTTCACCTAACCGCATGATGGACCCTTTCCCAAAGTTGCGCTCAATTTGGGTGAGCACTGAATCGAGAGCTTTTTGCTTTTCAGAAGAGGCGTTAGCAGCCATAGGTATTTCCGGAGAGTGAGTTGATGACGTTAGATTCTAATTGACTAGCTGTATTTGACTAGCTGCAGTTGACTAGACTGTAATTGATAGCCGTCTATTAGCTATCTGTCGTAATTTTGCTGTGCTGATTTTGCTGTGCCGATTTCGCTGTATTAATTTTGCTGTACTGAGTCGATGAGACGCCGGTGAGATGCCGGGAGATGCCAGTGAGATAACATTACATCGGTAAAAACAGCGGTAAAAATTCGCTATACTGATTTTAGTACACATGCACTAAATTGACATCTCTAAATATGTACTCACAACTGGACTTGTGGCGTAGATAAATCAAAGATGAATTTGATCTAAAAAGCGAGCCAATCAGGTGTTCGTTTTGCGATGGTTAAATTTAGCGTACTCGTCCTTATTTTGCGGGTCTTGTTTTTGGATCTCGTCTTCCCATACTATGCAAAATTATGAGCTTGTTGATGTTCTCACTCAGCCCGACTGGGTCATCGCTATTGGACGCGTTGCTATCGGGCTAGGAGAATATGGCTATCGCTGCTGGGTCTTTACACCCGATTTTACGGTGTTGGATGATGGCGAAGTTCATCCGTCTCGTGAGGCTGCGGCTGAAAGCGCTCGCCGACTGGTGATAGACTCTCGTGAGTACTAGCGATCGCCAGCTATTACCAGCCATTGCCAGCTATTTGGCGGGCAGCGTTAGGGTGAAGGCGGTTTGTTCGCCCTGTGTTTCATCTAAACGCAAATCGCCTCTGTGGGCGCGGGCAATTTCTCTAGAAAGGCTGAGCCCCAAGCCAAATCCTTCTCGCTTGCGGTTGCGGGAGAGATCGCCACGATAAAATCTGTCGAAGATGCGATCGCACTCTTTGGCCGGAATTTTTTTAGAGGCGTTGGCGACGGTGATTTTGACCGTTTTCTCCTGCCTGTTGCCTGCGATAGATAGCCACTGCCGCTGGGTGCCGGGCGGCAAGTTGTATTTAATTGCGTTGTCGATTAGGTTTTGCAGTACCTGCGTGAGCAAGTCGCGATCGCCTCTGACCTTTAAACCTTTTTCTAGCGTAATCGTCACCGGCAGCGTGGGTGCGAGCAGCTCAATGTCTTCTACCAAAATGTCTAAAATCGTGCCAATATCTACCGAGTCTTGTCGCAGGCTCATCTGCCCCGCATCTGCCAAAGACAGCAATAGCAGCTTACGCACGATGGTGCTAAGCCGAGAAACCTCGTCTAGCAAATAGCTCAAGCTCTGCTGCAAATCGGAGCCCGGTTCGGCCTGCTGCATCACGCGCTCTAACTCACCGCGTAAAATTGCAAGCGGTGTCTTTAGCTCGTGGGCCGCATCGCCGCTAAAGCGAGAAGACTGCTTGAAGCTGCGCTCTAGGCGAGTGAGCATTTCATTAAAAACTTCGATCAGCTCTACAAACTCTACGTCGGTGCTGCCGATGGGCACCTGCTGATCTAGCCCGGTGGCGGTGACCCGCTTGATAACGCTGGTCAGCTTGCGAACGGGCTTGAGGGCGCTGCCAGAGAGCACCCAGGCCCCGGCAGCAATCATCAGCAGCGTGCTCGGAATGGCGACTAAAAAGATATTTCGGATGACCGCCATGTCCTGATCGATGGTTTGGAGGCTGACGGCGATCGCACTTTGGCCAGATTCTGCGTTAATCACGCCGACTCGCCAGCTGCCTGCCGCCGTGTTGGGGGTAAACACCTCTTTTTTACCGCTGCTTGCTGCGGTGCTAGCCACATTTTCTAGCGCCGCTTTATTTGCCTTTTCTGTCAGCTCTTTGGTTTTGGTTGTCAGCAGCTCTCCGATATTTAGGGTTACGGTTCCAAGCTGCGCTCCATCCACCGAGTAATGAACAGTCCGGCCTTCATCGTCGAGCGAAAGCAGGGTAATGGGTGCCCCCACTTGAATTTCTAAATCGCGGGGTAGCTCACTCGTAAACGTCTCCCACTGGTCGGGCGATCGCATCAATATCATTTTCTGCAACTGGCTATCGAGCTTGGTGTCTAGGCTGTTTACCTTAGCGACGTAAATTAGTCGCCAAGCCACTAGGCCAAAGCCCACCAGCGCCCCACCGGCTAGCGCTACCGATAGCAGTGCAATCCGTAAGCGAAAAGATGCCAGCTTCATCAAAGTCCTCAGATTTTTATAGGCTTACTCTGCCTGCCGAAACCGGTAGCCCACGCCGCGCACACTTTCAATCCAGCGCACTTCGCCTTTAACGTCTATTTTCTTTCGCAGCCTTTGAATGCAGACATCAACCACGTTAGTGCTGGGGTTAAAATCGTAGCCCCAGACGTGCTCTAGCATTTGGGTGCGGGTAAAAACGCGACCGGGCGATCGCATCAAATACTCCAATAGATTAAACTCTCTGGTCGTTAGCTCCACCAAATGCGAATCGTCTTCAACCTCGCAAGTTACCGTCCGCGTTAGCCGATCTAGCCGAAACGGGCCAACGGTGACCTGATTTTGACGTTCGCCAACGCTGCGCCTAGCGACCGCATTGATTCTAGCAACTAGCTCTTCAACAAAAAAAGGCTTGGCAATATAGTCATCGGCCCCTAGATTCAGCCCTTGCAGGCGATCGTCTAGCTCATTGCGAGCCGTCAACAAAATGACCGGCGTATTGCGGCCTGCTAGCCGTAAGTGTTTGAGGATAAAAAGCCCGTCTTTCCCCGGCATCATGATATCGAGCAAAATCACGTCGTACTCGTTTTCTAGTGCTTTGTCATAGGCCACATCGCCATGATCGCAGTAGTCTACGACAAACCCCTGCTCTTTCAATCCCACCTGTACGAAGCTGGCAATTTTCGGCTCATCTTCTACAAATAAAACATGCACTTAACGTAACCTCATCGAAACTAAGCGTTCTATAGCAGCATTCTATAGCGTCATTAAGTCTCGGCTGTCTGTGAGCAAATAGGCATACTCGGAGTTCTCGATAGCTTCACAGACCTCAGCGTAGTTGTTGATAATATCTGCTAGCTGATGATGAACGAGTTTGATGGTGCTGCCGACGGGGATAATGTCTGGAACCTCTAAGAATGTCGATAGTTTTTGGGCGGTTTGGGGATAGATATTCGGATCCATCAGGTCGTCTTCGTAGACCAGATCTAGATAGGGAATATCGTGCAAAATAGCGTTAGCTTCTATGCGCTGATGGTCTAGGTACTGTAGGCAGGCCAGTAGCTCGTCAACATTTATAGTTAGCTTGTGTGATGAGCCATGGCTAAGGCGGCTAGGGTGATTTTTCTCGTCTGGCTGATCGTGAATGTTGTAGGTTTTGAGCACTGCGATCGCCTGCCGCAAGGCCCCCCTTCTGCGAACATAAATTACCCGGCATCCTCCTCGACGCAAATCCTGCAAAAACTGGTTGGGATCGGCAAGCCCTTGCACATGTCGCAATTGCTCTACCGTCGTGCTAAATCCATACACCTCCCCCTCGCTTTGGCGAACATGCTGATAGACACTGAGCCGAGGAAACTGCACTTTCCGGCTCAAAATATTCTCTTGGAACGTAATCGTACGGCGCGCCTGAAACCATTTAACGAGCGTCATACAGCCGCTTTGACCCGTCTCAAATATCACAAAGCTTGGCTTGTGTGGCCTTGAGCCCATCAGCATTTGAAAGGTGTCTAGCCAGCTACCCGCTAAGCTCTGTCTGGATAAAGATTCTCTGCCAGTCACCATGATTTGTGCCATCTCCTGATGCATCCGGCTACTTGCGGTATACAAGTACCTAGTAAGATCTTGCTAGTCTCTTTTAACGTACCCGCCCTAAGCCTGCTATGACGAATTTGCTCCGCACGCCTTTGTACGATATCTGCCTTCAGCAAAATGCCCGGATGACGCCATTTTCCGGCTGGGAAATGCCTGTTCAGTTCAGCGGCATCCGGCAAGAGCATCAGGCAGTCAGAGAATCCGCCGGAGCGTTCGATATTTCTCATATGGGCAAGTTTATACTGACCGGGCCCGATGTGATTGCTCAGTTGCAGCGACTAGTGCCTTCAGACTTATCTAGGCTGGTAGCCGGAAAAGCGCAGTACACAGTGCTGCTAAACGAACAGGGCGGCATTATTGACGATTTGATTGTTTATCATCAGGGCCGCTCAAAAGAGGTGGAAACCGTTACGCTGATTGTGAATGCGGGAACCACTGATAAAGATAAAACCTGGATTCAATCGCACCTAAGCGAGTCGGTGCAGTTTCAAGATCTCTCTCGTGAGCAGGCCCTAATCGCAGTGCAGGGGCCGACTGCGACTGGCACACTGCAACAGCTGTGCCCGACAGAAGATCTTCAGGCAATTTCTCGCTATGGGCACCACACGGGCCAGGTTCTAGGCCATCCGGCATTTCTGGCGCGCACAGGGTACACAGGCGAAGACGGCTTTGAGGTAATGGTGGCGGCAGCGGCAGCGGCTGAGGTGTGGCAGCGACTGATGGAACTAGGCGTAACGCCTTGCGGGCTAGGCGCTAGAGATACGCTGAGGCTAGAGGCGTCTATGGCGCTCTATGGCCAAGATATTACGGACGACATTAGCCCGATAGAAGCGGGCTTGAGCTGGCTGGTGCATTTAGATAAGGCCGAAGATTTTGTGGGGCGAGCGGTGCTAGAAGCACAGAAAGCAGCCGGGCCGTCTCGCCGTCTGGTGGGGTTAACGCTAGAAGGGCGCAATATTGCTCGCCATGACTATCCCATCTTAAAAGGTGAGGATGCGGTGGGTGTGGTCACTAGTGGCACCCTTTCTCCGACGCTGGGCTATCCGGTGGCGCTGGGCTATGTTTCGTCCGACCTGGCAAAGGTGGGGCAGCGTGTGGACGTGGCGATTCGCAATAAGGTCTTTCCGGCGACGGTGGTGAAGCGTCCTTTTTATAAAGCGCCTCAGAAAGTGCCTGCCTCATCAGATAGCTAAGTCGTCAGTGGCTAAGTTATCAGATGGCTAAGTCATTAGGTGACCAAGTCGTCGAGCGGCTAATTAAAAATCGGCCAAGTAGCTTTACTATAAAAACTGGAATGTGACGTCTCAACACCTCGGCAAGAAAACATCATGGCCTTTGAATATCCTGACGACCTGAAGTACCTAGATAGCCACGAGTACGCTCGGGTTGAAGCTGATAGCGAGACGGTGACGGTGGGCATTACGTCGTTTGCAGTCGATCAGATGGGTGATGTGGTGTTTTTGGAGCTGCCCGAGGTAGGCGACGCGGTCGAACAAGGTGAAAACTTTGGCACGATTGAGTCGGTAAAGGCGGTGGAAGATTTGAAAGCGCCAGTCTCGGGTGACGTGATAGAGATTAATGAGGCGCTGGTGGAAACCCCTGAAGGCATTGCGGATGATGCCTACGGTAGCGGCTGGCTAATTAAGATAAAAGCGACTGATTTGTCTGGTTTAGAGCAGGCGATGTCGGCGGCAGACTACCAGCAACAGGTGGAAGGCGAATAGCCCAGAAGGTGAATAGTCTAGAAAGCGAGTAGACGCCCAAAACAGGCCTTCAGATCTTTTCGCTCTGGTGCTTAGAATTTCCGGAATTGGCCAGCCGATGTTGTTTAAACACTTGCTGGTTGGTTTGCTTCTAATGCTGGAGAAAAAATGAAGTATGTTTTGGGCATAGCGATGTTGCTGTTGGTCGGTTGCGATCGCGCCCCCTCGCTGACGCCAAACCAATCACAGAATACAGAAATTAGCCGCGACGCTCAGTCTGCCGCTACCGCCGCCGAGAACAGCCGCGACGAAACCCCTTCTTTGCCAGATGAGCAATACGATAAGCCTGCTGATAGCGCCAGAGAGATCCCTTCAGAGAGTGACTTTACAGACAGTGAAAGTCAGACCCTGGCAAACTTGCCAGACGGTCGCTACATCTTGGTGAGCCAGTCGAAACGCATTTCCAACAGCGAAGATTACGATCATCAACGGCTGTATTTAGAAAAGTCGGGCCGCTCTGTGGTCGGCTCGCTGGCTTTTTACTTGGATGACAATCCTTGTTTTGAAGGAACCGTTGCGGGCGATCGCATCGTCGATATCCAGTTTGTCAGTACGCCCTATGCAGGCAGCAGTTGGGATGGCCCAGGCGCAGCGGATTTGGTAATAGAGGGCAGCGAGTATTCGGTTGGGCCAGAAACTGACAAGAGAGACAATGTTGACTACTGCAAAGAAGGCTTTGCGCTGCTGAGAACGCCCACAGATGAGCTAGGTAAGTCCATTGCTAAAGTCCCAGCGCTGCTACAGTCTGAAGATGGCGTGGGCTCGGCGACTATCAACGTTCGCGATCGCCCGTCTCTGTCTGCATCCGTAATCGATACGGGAGCCTCGGGGACGCTGGTTTATCTTTCTAGAGAAGCCGAAGACGAGTCTGGCTACGGCGACCGGTGGTATTACGTCAGCTTTAGTGATGGCGAGCAGGCTGGCTGGGTGCATAGCCAGCTATTGGATACAGGTGTTGCTGAGTAGTTTGCTGCGCTGGGTAGCCTGCTTGCAGATAGCCTGCTTACACATGAATCTTTTCGTGGTGGCTTGAAAGATTCTGATAGAACAGCCTGTAAGCGATAGATGGGCCGATGGCTGCAACTTATCTTAATATTATAGCTAGCGCGGTTTGACCCCTCGTTTGGTTTGTTCTGTATATCGAATGAAAGAATATCAAATGAAGGGTTAAGGCTAGCGCTTTGTACACCGACAGCGATCGCACTTTTTATGTCATACGAGCCAACGACGCCTACTGCTGAGGTTATTGCTACAAAGGCTGATTCTTCTGTAACCGCTGCTAGTCAGGGGCGCTCTGACTGGATGAGCGAGCTAGCAGGCGATCGCTTTGCTGAGCGCCATCTGGGATTGACTGACGCAGACGTGGCTCAAATGCTAAAAGTGTTGGGCTTTGAGACGCTAGAAGCTTTGATAGCGGCGGCGGTTCCGGCAGGCATTCGGCTCAGCGAGCCGCTAGCGGTCGCATCGGCGCTCAGTGAAACAGCGGCGCTAGAGAAAATTGCTGCGATCGCCCGTCAAAATCAGGTCTACCGCAGCTACATTGGCCTGGGCTATTACAGCTGCATTACGCCCGCTGTGATTCAGCGCAACATTCTAGAAAATCCGGGCTGGTACACCCAATACACGCCCTACCAGCCAGAAATTTCTCAAGGTCGCCTAGAGGCCCTGCTGAACTATCAGACGATGGTGACCGATCTGACCGGGCTAGAGATCGCCAATGCCTCTCTGCTAGACGAAGGTACGGCGGCAGCCGAGGCCATGAGTATGAGCCTAGGGCTGTGCAAGCACAAAGCCGCGAAGCAGGCAAAGCGCTACTGGGTGTCTGCGGCCTGTCATCCGCAGACAGTTGAGGTAATTAAAACGCGATCGCAGCCATTGGGAATTGAGGTGGTTGTCGGCGATCACCGCCAGATAGATTTCCAGGCAGAGGCAGAGGCCGAAGCGCCTTTCTTCGGGGCTTTGTTGCAATATCCGGCAACGGACGGCGCAATTTATGACTACACCGATTTTATTGAAAAGGCGCATGAGGCCGGGGCAATTGTTGCAGTTGCTGCCGATTTGCTGAGCCTAACGCTGCTAAAAGCACCCGGCGAATTCGGCGCAGATATCGCGGTGGGCAATACGCAAAGATTTGGCGTACCCCTGGGCTACGGCGGGCCTCACGCGGCTTATTTTGCCACAAAGCAAAGCTACGCTCGCAAGCTGCCCGGTCGCTTGGTGGGCCTTTCTAAAGACAGCAAAGGCGCGCCTGCACTGCGCCTAGCTTTGCAAACCCGTGAGCAGCATATTCGCCGTGACGCAGCGACCAGCAATATCTGTACGGCTCAGGTTTTGCTGGCGATTATGGCTAGCAGCTACGCGGTCTATCACGGACCGGCTGGGCTAAAGGCGATCGCAACTCGGATTCAACAGCTTACAAGTGCGCTGGCAGACGGGTTGAAAAAGCTGGGCTACACCTTGGGAAGTGAGCCTGTGTTTGACACGCTGACGGTGGAAACGGGCGATCGCACCGCCGATATTATTGCGCGAGCGGCTGAGCTGCAAATCAACCTGCGCCGCGATTCGGCTGAGCGCTTAGGCCTTTCGCTCGATGAAACAACAGGCATAGAACAGGTCGCCGAGCTATTGTCTATTTTTTCTGGGGGGCAAGGTGCACCAGATCTGAATGCGCTGGCTGAAAACGGACCAACCGAAAATGGGCTAACCGAGACTGCAACGCTGCGATCGCTTCAGCCGCAGCCCTTACCCGCAGCTTTTGCTCGCACTTCAGACTATCTCACTCATCCCGTTTTCAATCAGTACCACAGTGAAACAGAGCTGTTGCGCTATCTCTACAGCCTACAAAAGAAAGATCTCTCTCTCGCAGATGCCATGATTCCACTGGGATCTTGCACAATGAAGCTAAACGCAACGGCTGAGATGATTCCGATCACTTGGCCAGAATTTGGTCAGATTCATCCGTTCGCGCCGCTCTCGCAAACCAAAGGCTATCAAACGCTGTTTACGCAGCTAGAAGATTGGCTGGCTAATATTACCGGGTTTGCAGGCATTTCTTTGCAGCCTAACGCCGGTTCCCAAGGGGAATACACCGGTCTGTTGGTAATTCGCCAATATCATGCCAGTCGAGATCAGGCCCATCGCAATATTTGCCTGATTCCCCAGTCGGCGCACGGCACTAACCCGGCGAGCGCGGTAATGGCTGGGATGAAGGTTGTGGCTGTGAACTGCGACGACGATGGCAACATTGATGTAGACGATTTGACGCTGAAAGCCCAAAAGCACAAAGATAATCTCTCGGCGCTGATGGTGACCTATCCCTCTACGCACGGTGTGTTTGAAGAAAGCATTAAAGCGGTGTGTGAGATTGTGCATCGCTGTGGTGGGCAGGTGTATATGGATGGGGCCAATATGAATGCGCAGGTGGGTCTGTGCAGCCCTGGTGATATTGGCGCGGACGTTTGTCATTTGAACTTGCACAAGACATTTTGCATTCCGCATGGAGGCGGCGGTCCGGGGGTGGGGCCGATTGGGGTGGCAGCGCATCTGGTGCCCTTTTTGCCAGGGCACAGCCTGGTCGCTATGAAGCCAAAGGACAACGCAGGACAACCCGATCAATCAGTTGGTGCGGTTTCGGCTGCGCCGTGGGGCAGTGCCAGCATTTTGCCAATCTCTTGGATGTACATTCAGATGATGGGCGCTAAAGGGCTAAAGCGCGCCAGTGAGCTGGCAATTTTGAGTGCCAACTATATCGCGAAGCGGCTAGAGGGGCACTACGACATTTTGTACAAAGGCAGTAGCGGCCTGGTGGCGCACGAGTGCATTGTAGATTTGCGTGAGTTTAAAAAGAGCGCGCAGGTAACTGTAGATGATATTGCTAAGCGCCTGATTGACTATGGGTTTCATCCGCCAACAATGTCTTGGCCTGTGGCTGGCACCATTATGGTAGAGCCGACTGAGAGTGAGTCTTTGCGTGAGGTAGACAGGTTTTGCGAGGCGATGGTTGCGATTCGCGCTGAAGTAAAACAGATTGAATCGGGTGCGATCGCGCCTACTGATAGCCCTTTGCACTATGCGCCGCACACTACGGCTGACTTGGTGGATGATTGGGACCGAGCCTACGCGCGATCGGTGGGTGTGTTTCCAACAGACTGGAGCCGCGATCGCAAGTTTTGGCCTAGCGTCAATCGAATCGATCAGGCTTTTGGCGATCGCAATCTCATTTGCACCTGCCCGTCAATGGATGAATTTGCGGATGATTGATAGCTGGATACCTGGCCAGATAGCTACTAGATAATTGCTAGATAATTGCTAGATAGCTTGAAGGCAAGGCAGGCCTTTCGTCTGACCTTTGCCGATTGTTTTTTGCCGATTATTTTTATTCGTCGTTCAATTTTCACTCCTTATTTTTTCCTATGCCTCATTCTGCTCAGGACTTTTGGCAAACCCCGCCTGAGCCTATTGCCGACATGCTTGATGCGCCAAAGCTACCAGCGATGGCCTTCTCTCGCAATGCCGACTGGATTGTTGAATTAGGCCGGGCCGGGCTGCCTGCGATTGAGGCGTTGGCTCGACCAAAAGTCGCGATCGCAGGTCTGCTGATTAACCCTGAAACCTGGGAGGCAGCAAGGGCCGTTCACTATCGCAGCTTAAGCATTCGGCGGCGTGAGGAGAAAACCGCGCGGGCGATCGCCCTGCCCGTCGGCGCGCGTATCCGCAACTTGCAGTGGTCTTACTGCGGCCAATATCTCTCCTTCACGCATACTTCGATAGAATCGCTAGTCGAACCGCAATCAGAAGATGCTTCGACTAGCGAGGGCGACAGCGGGCTTAGCCTATGGGTTTTAGATTTGGCCAAAGCAGAAGCTTACGCGTTGACAGGGCCAATTCTTAACGCGGTTTCGGGCAACCCAGTTCGCTGGCTGCCAGATAACACGCTTATTTGCAAAGTCCGCGCCGCTGAAGGCCCGCCGCCAGATAAACCCGTGCTGCCTACAGGGCCTGTTATTGAAGAAAATCTGGGCCGAATCGCGCCTGCGCGAACCTACACCCATCTGTTAGAGACTGCTCACGATGAAGATTTATTGGCGTATTATCTCAGCGCTAAGCTGATTCACATCGATTTAACCGGTAAACAAACGCCGCTGGCAGACGCCGCCCTGTTTAGAAATCTATCTGCTTCTCCAGACGGTCAGTGGCTAAAAGTGACGATCGTCCAGCGTCCTTTTTCCTATCAGGTGCCGCTAGGCCGGTTTTCTCGCCGCACAGACATTCTTTCACTCAGTGAAAAGTCCTGGGGTCAGTCAGTCTACACCGTTTGCGATCTGCCTTTAGCAGAAGAGATCCCAATTGACTTTGACTCTGTGAGAGCGGGAATTCGATCTAGCGGCTGGCGGGCGGATAAACCAGCAACGCTTTACTGGGTTGAAGCTTTAGACGATGGCGATGCCAGACTAGAGCGAGAATATAGAGACGCGGTGTATATGCTGAGCGCTCCTTTTTCAGGGGCCTCTCAACTATTGTGGAAGTCTCGGATGCGCTTTGGCGGTGTGGCCTGGGGAAATGACCAGGTTGCGATCGCCTACGAAGCGATGTACAACACCCGGCAGGTCAACACTTGGAAACTCGCCCCTGGCGATCCAACGCTTTCTCCTCAGCTTATCAACTCACGCAACTTCCAAGACGCCTACAGCCATCCGGGCGAACCCGTTATGGCTCCTGGGCCCTATCTCTGGCAAACGCTGTTGCTCTCTGCTCAAGGCGACATGTATCTCAACGGCAGAGGCGCTTCACCCGACGGCGTCTATCCTTTTCTCGATAGAGTGAACTTAGCGACTCAAGAAAAACAAAGGCTGTGGCAGTCGCCCGCAGACTGTTTTTCACGAGTCAGCAAAGTGTTGGATGCAGACGCCAGCCAATTTATTGTGCGACGACAAACACAGCGATCGCCGGGTAACTACTGGCTACACGACAGAAACCAGCCCGCGCCTGTTCCTCTCAGCGACTTCCAAGATCCGCTGCCGTGGTATCAAGCCATTCATAAATCGATCGTGCGCTACAAGCGTCGTGACGGTGTATTGCTTTCTGGCACCCTCTATTTGCCCCCTCACTATGACGCCGATCGAGACGGCCCCCTGCCGACGTTGCTTTGGGTTTACCCAGAAGAACACAAAAGCAGAGAGACTGCCGGTCAAGTCACTCAATCAGAACACACGTTTAGTCGGCCTAGCCGCGCCTCGGTAACGTTTTTACTCACCCAGGGCTACGCGCTGCTCGCTGGGCCCAGCATGCCAATTATTGGTGAAGAAAACGTCGAACCGAACGATACGTATATAGAACAACTGGTTGATAGCGCTCAGGCGGCTGTTGATTATTTGGTCGATCGCGGCATTAGCGCTAGGCCCAGCCAATCTTCCCTCGCCCCGCATCGCATTGCTATTGGCGGCCATTCATACGGTGCGTTCACCGCTGCTAACCTACTGGCTCATACCAATCTCTTCTGTGCTGGGATTGCCCGCAGCGGCGCGTATAATCGCACGCTTACCCCCTTTGGCTTTCAAGGCGAACAGCGCAATTTTTGGGATGCGAGCGACACCTACCTCAAAATGTCTCCCTTTGTTATCGCTCACAACATTAACCAGCCACTGCTGCTGATTCATGGCGCAGCCGATAGCAATGCGGGTACTTTCCCCATGCAAACCGAGCGCCTGTACGAAGCGATAAGAGGCTTAGGGGGAACCGTTCGCTATGTCAGCTTGCCCTATGAAGCACATGGCTATCGCTCTCGTGAAGCGGTTGGCCATGCCCTGTGGGAGATGGTGCGATGGTTGGATATTTATGTCAAAGGCGCTCTCGGCAAGTCATGATAGAGACGCTAAACACAGCAGAATACTGCCGGTAGAACAGGGCTCAACGACGATGATCTAACCCTACTGCTGATGAGATATTTGGTAGGCTGTTGGTTTTTAGCTGGCTGACTAATCCATCCAATATAGTTTTGATCATTGTGGGCCCTTCGTATATCCACCCTGTATAGGTTTGAAGCAGCGAAGCGCCTGCGGTAATTTTCGCCCAGGCATCATCTGCGGTAAAAATGCCGCCAACGCCAATAATGGGTAGTGTTCCTTGTGTCTGTTGATAAATCAGCCGAATCACTTCTGTTGATCGCTGGCTGACGGGTGCACCGCTAATGCCGCCCGCTTCGTCCTTTACCGCTTTGCCAGTGGCGTCGATGGTTGTTGTCTTTAGATCTGCTCGGCTGATGGTGGTGTTGGTGGCGATGATGCCTGCTAGCTCATATTCTTGGGCGAGTGCGACAATTTCATGGATGTCTTCGGTGGCCAAGTCGGGAGAGATTTTGACCAGGAGCGGTTTGCTGGCAGTGTTGGCGGTTTGTAGAGCTTCGAGGATGGGGGCGAGCTGCTCTTTGGCTTGAAGCGATCGCAGCCCTGGCGTATTGGGTGAAGACACATTCACCACAAAGTAGCTACCTTGCGATTTCAACTGCTCAAAGCTTTGACGATAGTCAGCAGCGGCCTTTTCAAGCGGGGTAATCTTTGACTTGCCCAGATTAACGCCAATGGGCATCGGGTAGTTGCCATCGGGCCAGTGCTGATGCAGCCGGGCGGAGAGCGCTGCGGCCCCGGCATTGTTAAAGCCCATGCGGTTGAGCGCGGCGCTGTCGGCGGGCAGGCGAAACAGCCTAGGCTGTGGATTGCCGGGCTGGGCGTGATAGGTCACGGTGCCAAGTTCGGCAAAGCCAAAGCCCAGCAGTGGCCAGGCCCGAGCGGCTGCGCCATCTTTGTCAAACCCGGCAGCTAGCCCGAGGGGATTGCTAAAAGAGAGGCCCCAAAGTGACTGTCGTAGCGAGTGGTCGGGGCGATCGCGCCGAGTCAAAGTGTTGGTGAGTGCGGCCTGGGCAGCTAGACGAGTGGGCTGATGAAACAGTGCGCCCTGAGTAGGCTCTTGGGCTAGCCATGCGAGTAAATTGATAGTTTTTCGATGAACCGTTTCTGGATCGGCCTTGAAGCCTTGGAACAAAAGCGGACGTAAGCCGAACCGATAAAGCTGCTGCAAAAGATGTGCCTGAAAGAGATGTGCCTGAAAGAGATGCCATAGCAAGCACTCGTAGCTTATCAAGCCGCACTCACCCCTGAATAGCTTCCCCGCTGGTTTTGTACTGGTTTTTGTGCTGGTTTTTACGCTGGCTTTCGTTCTGATTTTTGTTTCGGTCTTTGTTCTAGCTAACGGACATTCCGTTAAGTCAATCAAACGTGAAGGGAACCATACCGGTATAAAGACTCTGACAATATTGCGTATTAGCCTGTGTTTATACGGGTTTGATGAACTATGTCCAAACCTACTGCCCGCCGCACTGAACCGTATCTTCACCAGCGCAGCCATCAGCTGAGCGATCGGCGCTCTGCTAGCGATTTGGCCAAGCAAGATCTCAGTCAGGTGCTGCCTGCAATTTGGGAGGCAGATACCTTAGATCAGTCGATTCAAGTTGCGCTAGAGGCGGTTCGCGCTGAGTTTGGCTACGCGCTGCTGTGGGTGGGCCTCTACGACCGCTTTGCCCATCAGCTCAATACTCGCGGCACGTTAACTAATGGGCCGCGGCGCTTTTCTCATACGTCGATTGCTTTGCATCCTGGTGATTTTTTGGAGCAGGTGATTGTTCAAATGCAGCCAAAGGTGGTGGCCGATATTCGCGAAGAATCGCGGGCGGGTTCTTGGGCGCGAATCGCTAAGAACTTCGATTTGCAAGGCACGGTGATGCTGCCGATTCAGCGGCGAAATATCTGCTTTGGGCTGATGGTATTAGGTTCTAGGCGTTGGGGAACAGAGCCGGGTATCTTAGAGAACTCTACGCTGCTGGCAATTAACAATGCGCTGGCAGAAGCGATCCATCAACAGGCGCTAGAAGAGCAGCGCCAGCAGACAAAACGGCCTGCGAAACCGCTATTGTCTTTGCTTAATGACCTTGGCGATTTGCCAGGGCTAGAGAGTCGGCTGCGGGCGATCGCAGATGAAACGCAAACGTTTATCGGCGTGCCTGCTAGCGTTTATTGGTTAGAGCCGAGGGGCCGAAAATTTTGGTGTCGGGCGGGCAAGCAGGCAGGAAAGCCGGAATCTGCGCTGCCAGTCAGTGAGGTGCAAAGCCTATATCAGGCGCTTTGCAATGGTGAAATACTGGCAATTGGTGAGCTAGAAGGATCGCTGAAGGCGAGTTTGGCCAATCGACTAATGCTGCACTTAAAAGCTCAGTCTTTGATGGTTGCGCCAATTATTTATCAGCGCGAGCTTCAGGGCTTTGTAACAGCAGAAGGAAATGGCCCTCGAATTTGGAGTGAGGTAGAAAAGGACTATATGCGCGGGGTCGCTCAGCTGATGGGGCTAGTGATGCCCACAGCTGAAATGGATACGGCGCTCAGTCAGATGCGCTCGGACCATCTGCTAAGCGCAGGGGTGACGCGTAGCATTCATGGCGATCGCGACTGGCTGCATGTGCTGAGCGTCTGCGTCGACCAGCTAGCGGTGCGGATGGGCTGCGACCAGCTATTGGTTCTGCGCGCAAATGCCGATCGCGGGGGGTTTGATCTGTGCTACCGGGCGGGTCAAGGGGCAGGCGTTAGTAAAATTGAACACTGGCAGCCGCTAGACAGCGTTGATGAGCAGATGCTACGGCAGGCGCATTCACCTGCGAGTATAGAGAGCCTAGCGCACGATTTGAAGTTTTCGGCCTGGCGATCGCACCTGCAAGCACTAGGTGCCCAGTCTTTACTCGCAAGCAATACCTCACCGGGCCACGCGCCTGAAGGAATCGTCGTTGTGCTCGATAAAAGCGAGCGCCGCTGGAGCCAGGCCGACCGCGAGCTAGTGCAAATGATTAGCAATCAAATCGGGCTGATTTTGCATCAGTGGTGGCTCCAGCGCCAGAACGATCAGCAGGCCCAGCTGCATGAGACGGTGCAGTGGGGAATGCGCAGCCTACAGCGACTCTCAAAGATTGAAGCGCTCGACCAGTCGGCTACTCGTCACATTGCCCAGCTGCTGCATGTCCCTTTAGTTGGGCTGGTGACTTGGGAGAACGGCGCTGATACAGCCCAACTTGGCAGCATCACGACTCAAAGCAACCAGTTTCAGCTAGATAGCCAGCAGCCTATTTTGACAGAGGCCGATGCGCTGATTAACTGGGCGATTTCAACAGAAGGGCTGCTGATTGTAACGCTAGAAGACTTACCGACAGATTCGCCGCGCTGGATTAGCGGACCTGCGGGTTCTCAGGTGCTGGCGATGGCCCTAAAAACGGCCCCAGAGCATGAGCCCAATGCGATTGTAGTCATTGCAGACAGTGCGAGTCGGCAGTGGTCGGATGAGCAGACAACGCTGCTGGCGATTGTGGTGAATCAGCTAGCGTGGTGTCGGCGTCATTTAAAGCTGACTGAGAAAATGTTGACGCAGCAGCAGCAGCTAACTCAGCTGAACTGGTATAAGCAGCATCAGATTGAAGATCTGAGCCGAAGCCTAAACGCCTGTTTGTCGCAGCTAAACCTGCGGGCCGAGGCCTCTAATCCGCGTCATCAGATGCTGCTGGTACAGCTAGACGATGTGATTAAACGGTTAGAGCAGGTGAGCTGTCAAGAGCGCTGGGCGATCGCGCTTGAACATAGAGAAACGCCGCTAGTTAGCTTAATCAAGCGAGTTAGCGCGCGGGCGAACGCTGCTATTCAAGAAAAGCAGCTTTGGTCAAAGGTTCACTGTGAGAGCAATCTAACGATTATTGGGGATATTGTAAAAATTGAGTTTGTGCTGTACGAGCTGCTCGCGATGGCCTGCGATCGCTCTCCGGTTGGCGATCGCATTGATATTTGGTGTCGTCCGATTGACGCTCAGTGGCTAGAAATTTCGATCACTGATGAGGGCAGCGTTTCGCCGCAGGTGCTCAAAGAGCTGAGAAAAGGGCGACCGTTAGACTTGCTGTCGCCTTCGACTTTGCATCAGCCGACTAACAGCTATCTTTGGGTCTGCCAGTCTTTGATGCAGCTGCTAGGCGGAGAGTTTACCCTCAGCCGCATGGAAGATGGTCGCACGCTGAGCCGGGTGATGCTGCCGCTGGTTCACGGTGCTGTCGATTGATGCTCTATTTAGACGATGTTAAATAGCTAGCCCAGTATAGAGGCGAGCCAGTGCCTAATTTCCATTTCTAACTAGGCGGTAAACTGGCACTGGCTCTTTTTTGTCATCTGACCGTTTGTCAGTGCTTGTAGTATGTCTACTGCTTACACCTGGATATCGAAGTCTCTGGGCACGCTGCATCAGGCTAACTGGCATCGTAGTGTGCAGACAGTTGAGGGGTTAGCAGGCCCGGTGGTGCAGGTGGACGGTCGGGCGATGGTGAATTTTGCCAGCAATGACTATTTGGGGCTAGCGGGCGATCAGCGCTTGATTGAGCAGGCGATCGCAGCTACAAAAGCCTATGGTACGGGCGCTACGGGCTCTCGGCTGCTGAGTGGTCATAGAGCAATACACCGTGAGCTAGAAAGGGCGATCGCACAGCTAAAAAGCGCTGAAGACGCCGTTGTATTTAGCAGCGGCTATTTGGCAAACATTGGAACGATTGCGGCGCTTACCGGCCCACGCGATCTGATTTTAAGCGATGAATATAACCATGCCAGCCTAAAAAATGGGGCGCGTCTGAGCGGGGCGATGGTCATTACGTATCGGCATTGTGATTTGACCAGCTTAAAAGATGATCTGATAGCGCACCGGGCCGACTATCGCCGCTGTTTGATTGTGACGGACGGGGTGTTTGGGATGGATGGTGATGCGTGCCCGCTGCCAGAGATCTTGGATTTGGCGGACAGTTTCGATGCGATGGTAATGATTGATGAGGCGCACAGTGCGGGCGTGCTGGGCAAAACGGGGGCGGGCTGCGCTGAGCATTTTGGCTGTAGCGACAGGCCAATGGTGCAAATGGGGACGCTGAGCAAGGCGTTTGCAAGCTTAGGCGGATATGTCGCGGGCAGCGCTGAGCTGATTGATTTTTTGCGCAACCGGGCCCCGAGCTGGATTTATACGACGGGGCTTTCGCCAGCGGATGCGGCGGCGGCAACCGGTGCGATCGCCCTGCTTCAGCAATCGCCCGATAGACTCACTCGCCTGCATCAGAACGCCCGCTACCTATCGACAGCTATAGACTCGCTATTGTTACAGTCGCCTCAGCCCACCGCGAGCAGCCTCAAACGACTGCCGACAGATTCAGCGATTGTTTGTCTGCAAGTTAAAGACGCGGCTACCGTCATGCAGCTAAGTTGGCAGCTTAGGCAGCAGGGGGTGTTTGCCTCGGCTGTTCGTCCGCCCACAGTACCAATTAGCCGCTTACGCATGAGCGTGATGGCAACCCATACGCAGACGCATCTCGATCAGTGTGTGGGTGCGATCGCTCAGGCGCTCCGTCAGCTAGAACCAGCGGCATAGCGATCGCATCAGCCGGTTTAGATTCTCGTCTGCAATGTTTTTCTGTCATGTTCTCTAGGGCAATATCCTTTAAAATTAAAGCCGAAATTGCTGAATTCTGTTTTCAAAAAATCCTATGGCCCAGATCAATCCGGTAGATGTTAACTGCGCTGAAGCCTGCAAAGACGGCTGCGTCTTGGGCGACCAGTGCCCGCATAAAAAAGACCAAGAGAAAACCTCTCAGTTTATTGAGGAGACCTCTTTAGACACCATGCTAGAAATGGCTGCCGAAGCGGTGCGGCGCAAGCAGCAAGCGCGCGTCAGCGAAGGGCCAAAATGGGTGTTTCCTGAAGACGGTATCCAGCCTTAGTGTTTGATAGCGCTCGGCCTTAATTTTTCTGTTCGGTGAGCCGATCGCCTAGCTGATCGCCTAGCTCTTGAACGATTGAGTCTTGCGTTTGACCTTCCCAGCGAATAGCGAGCTTTTCTTGAGGAATGCCGGTGCTAATGCCCGCCTGGTCAAAGGCGTGTTTGATGCGGGCTCTAAGTTCGCGGGCGACGGGCCACTGCTTTAACGGCTGGGTTTTGAGCAATAGCCGCAGGGTAATGCCAGTAGAGTCAATAGACTCAACGCCAAGTAAGTCAGGGGGCTCTAGAATCAGCTGCTGCCAGTCGCTGTCTTCTGCCATGTCAGTAGCGGTAGTCTTCAAAATAGATAGGGCTTCATTTAAATCGCTACTAGGTTCTACGCTGATAAATAAATCGACCTGCGACCAGTCTTTAGACAGGTTTTGCACGATGCCGATTTGACTATTGGGAATGGTGATTAGTCGTCCTTCGGTGTCGCGTAGCTGAGTGATGCGCAAGTTGAGCGCTTCAACGCTGCCCGCGATATCACCAACGGCAATCACATCGCCAATGCCAAACTGGTCTTCTAGCAAAATCAAAAAGCCATTGATAATGTCTTTGATTAGGCTTTGGGCTGCTAGCGAAATGCCGACGCCGATGATGCCTGCACCTGCTAACAGCGGGCCTACCTGTACCCCCGCAGTAGAAAGCATTGCCAGCACGATGATGCCAAAGATGACTGCGGCAGCGATGCCCTTGGTTACCTGCGAGAACGTCAACAGCCGCAAGCTCAGCCTTTCGGAGGTTTCTGGTGCCCAATGCGCGCCCTCTTGCAGGGCTAAAAAAGTTTTATCAGCAACCAGACTCACCAGCCTGAGCATCAGATAGCCTACCCCTGCAATTAGTAAAATTTGGGCGGGAATTTCGGCCCAGTAGCCCAGCAGGGTTGTAATCCACCGGCTGTAGGGAAACAGCGACAGTATCCACAGCAGGCTACCGATTGCCAGACTTAGCTGAAAGAGGCGCAAGACGCCTAGTTCGAGTTCTGTGATTTTTCGCTTTTGGCGGTTGTCTAGGCGGGCTTTAAGTAAATCAAAGACAGAATCGACGGTTTCGGCTACGGAGAAGGCCCGCAGTGGTGGATGGGTATCGCCAGTGGCCTGACCTAGCTGCGTGCTGGTGGTGGCTAGTCTAGTTTGCCTGCGTTCTAGAAAGTGCTCTACCCGCTTGCTGAACCAAAATAGAAGAAGGGCGACGCCAACGATCGCGGCAGCAATGCGAGCTTGCTGTTTGAGGAAGGTCGGCTGACGCTCTCGGTGATAGCGACTTAGGGCGGTTTCGATATTTGCTTTGAGCGCGATCGCATACAAACTAGGGTCGGTATAGCCGCTGTTTACCGCGTCTAAGCTGGTGACTGTCAGCAGCGGTAAGTCATCAACAAAAATAACGGGTAGCCCACTAGGCTGATCGGTTTCCACGCTGACGGTTTGATCTTGCGTGAGCTGTCGGCGGGCGGCTTGGTTGAGGCGCTGCTGAATTTCTTTGGCCCTGGTTTCCGCCGGTTGCGAACCATCTGCGGGTCCATCTACCGGCGGCGCGCTCAGATAAAACACCGTTCTACCGTCTAGATAAATCGGAGCTGAGCTGTCTCCTTCGGCATCTGCTAGGCTAGTAGCCGGGTTAGTGAGTGGCCAAACAGGCAGTAGGCGGCTAGCGGCAGAACGGGACTCTGCTGATGAGGATGGGCTTGGTGTGGCGGTAGGCGCTGGGCTCTGGGTAGCATTTGGCTGAGCTGACGGCTGAATGCTGGGCTGAGTCGGGGTTTGGGCCTGGGTGGATAGGGGCAAAAATGCGATCGCGGCAGCTAGCAGCACGGCCCAGAGTCCTGGCCAGAGTCTTAGCCAGAGTCTTGACCGGAGTTTTGGCTGAAATCCGGGCCGGAGTCTTGGCTGAAATCTGGGCCGACGCTTCAGCCAGGATATTAGCCAGAAAATATCGACTCTTTTGCGCATGAGGTATTAAGCTGCATTAGCCTGTAGACATTTCCTGCCCATGCTCTCAGATTTATGACAGATCAGACCATCCCTCCATCTGCTGATACAAGCCCTGCCGATACAAACCCTGCTGATACAAGCGATGCTAGCTGGATCAGGCGGTGCTGCGATCTGGCGGCCAAAGCAGCGGGCCACACCGCACCCAATCCACTCGTGGGCTCTGTGATTGTGCAGGGCGACACGGTGGTAGGAGAGGGCTTTCATCCCAAAGCAGGCGAACCCCATGCGGAGATTTTTGCGCTGCGGGCGGCGGGTGATTTGGCCCAAGGCGCGACGCTGTATGTAAACCTAGAGCCCTGTAACCATACGGGCCGAACGCCGCCCTGTAGCGAGGCGATTGTGGCCGCAGGCATTCGGCGAGTGGTGGTTGGGATGCGCGATCCGAATGCCCAGGCGAGCGGGGGCGTTGAGCGGTTGCGCTCGGCGGGTATTGAGGTGAGTGTTGGGGTTGAAGAAGCGCGCGCTCAGCAGCTAAATGAGGCGTTTAGCCATCGGGTAAAGCACCGTCAGCCCTTTGGCATTTTGAAATATGCGATGACGCTAGATGGCAAAATTGCCACGACGACGGGCCATAGCGCCTGGGTAAGTGGCCCTGAGTCGCGGCGGCAAGTGCATCAGCTGCGCAGCCAGTGCGATGCTGTGATTGTGGGCGGCAATACCGTTCGTCAAGACGATCCTAATTTGACGAGCCACGGGGAGGGGTCGCATAATCCACTACGGGTGGTGATGAGTCGCCATTTAGATCTGCCGGTGGTGCGCAATTTGTGGAATGTTGCGATCGCACCGACACTGGTCATCACGCAAACTAACGCGGACCGGGGCGTGGCCAAGGCGCTGAGTCAGCAGGGCGTAGAGGTTATTTTTACCGATGTGCTTACGCCTGCCTTTGCGATGGAAACGCTATACCAGCGAGGCTGTGTGAGCGTGCTGTGGGAATGTGGTGGGACATTAGCGGCTGAGGCGATCGCAGCAAACGCTGTACAAAAAGTCTGGGCGTTCATTGCACCCAAAATTATTGGCGGTTGGCTGGCACCCTCGCCAATTGGCGATCTGGGCTTAGAAAAAATGACAGCTGCCAAGCGGTTAGAGCGAACCGTTTTGACAGCTGTGGGCGATGATTTTTTATTGCAGGGATACCTACAACAATCTGAATAATAATCCGGGCAATAGGCCGAATGGTTAAGCCAAAAGCCAAGCTGAAAGCTAAGCCGATTGAGAGAGCGTGCTGTCTAGACGATGGCGAGAAGCAATTTCATTGAGTCGAGCGCGAAGCAGTTCGCGACTGCGGAAGCCTTCTATGCGCTCTAGAACCTGCCCTTGCTCTATGTAGAGGAGAGTCGGCAGCGTTGTGAGCTTATATAGGTTAGCCAGCTTGAGGTTTTCGTCCGCATTGACCTCAATTACCTGAATAAACCCAGGCCATTCCGTCTGAAAGGTATTAAGAACGGGTGTAATCAGTCGGCAGATGCCGCACCAGGGCGCTTGAAAGTGAACAACCACTGGCGCTGAAGACGACAAAACTTCTCGATTAAAATTCTCATCGGTAACCGTTGTCATAACCATTGTCATAGTAGGACGGGGCTTATTTAAATAGCTTTTTATGGGCGCATTCTCAAAACATAAGAGCGGGTGCCGTTAAGTTTAAAGATTGCTGTTAAGTCAAAGATTAATTTAGATGATCTTATGTATCAGGTTACCTTATCTTATCTTCATATTACCTTACTAGCGCCTAACACATTCTGGGATCGCACCACTATTTTATACGTTTTTATAGCGGTCTCACTGCTTTTCTATCCTAAAGAGGAAACTTGTCTCAGACATCTCTATCTATAGGCAGACGTTGATCCCTGTTTTAGGTGTATTGGCTATGCTGACTGACTATATTAAGTAAACTATGCCACTAGCCACCAAAGTGTCATAGCTACGGTTGCACCGATTGTCGTATTAATGATGTTCACTAAATCGTGAGTTAGCCAACCGAGTTTTTCCTCAACGGTCGCGCCGATTAGGCTTTCTACAGTCGTTGCGCAAAAAGCGGCAAACGCACAGATGCCGATGCCGCTAACGGAGATGAGGCCGCAGAGCCATGCGATCGCTGCGATCGCTAGCGAACCGACGACACCGGCAAGCGTACCTTCTAAGCTGACTGCGCCTTCTGTCCCGCGCGGCACCGGCTGCAAGGTGGTAATCAAAAATGTCCGCTGACCGTAGGCTTTGCCAATTTCGGTGGCGGTAGTGTCGGATAGCTTTGTGCTAAGCGAGGCGGCAAAGCCTAGCGCCAGCAGCGGCTGCCATAGATTAAGGCTAGCGGGAGATAGAATCTGTAGGGCTAGAACGACTAGGCCGCAGAGGGCACCTGTGAGCGCCGATCCCCATACGTTACCCGGACCGCGCACGCCGCCTCTGCCCTCGGCAATGCCGTAGGCTTCTTTTTGGGCCATGCCGACTTTGGTGACAGCAGAGCCAACGAAGAAATAAAACAGGATGGTGATGTAGCCTTGCCAGCCAAAGGCCAGCCAGATTGTAACGCCCAGGAGCCAGGCGTTGCCGTATCCGGCTGGGGTCAGCAGTTTTTTGGGCACTGCAAGGGCAACCCCAATCAGGAGGGTATTGAGTGCGATCGCAACGAGCACTGGATTAGACAGCAGTGGATTAGACGTCAGCATGATGGGAAGCAGCAGGGTTTTCTGTTCGTTGTTCCAATTTAGACCGTATCGGATACAGCGATACCAGAATAGAGCGATATCAGACATGGGTCTAACTTGAGGATTTCCCCGCTGCTGACCTTCTTATACCGGCTGACGGCACTCTGGCTGACGGCACTCTGGCTGATGGCACTCTGACCTTCTTACACTGGCTAACGGCACTCTGGCTGACGGCACTGTCCGCTACTTTATCTTCGCTACTTTATCTTAGTGACACTTTCAGACTGAGAGTATCGACCATTGCGGCCTTTATACCAAGTGCCATCACGCGCCCCTGCCGACAAAATATTAGAGATGCGATTGCGAGCTTTGAGATAGGCAGTGCGAGGCATGTCTTCTTTAAAGAGCGCAGACATGACCTCTGCAATCGTAAACACTTCTGAAGGGGTCGATCTTAAGACGCTGCTGACGGACTCAGGCAGTGCTAACTCTCTGTATTCAGCCTGAACGTATTTTTGCCAGGTTGCCGCTCTACCGTCTTTCTTCTTTCTTCCCGCCTTTGCTTTTGTTTTAGCTTTTGCCCCCGATTTGGTTGCAACAGAGGCTGTGTTTGACGTCTGGGTGGACGTTTTGCTTGCAGACTTTGCCGCAGAAGATCTGCTTTTTGTTGCTTTAGTGCTTTTTTTGATAGCGGGCGTTGGGCTGGTTGCTTCTGCCTGAACAGCTGCCTGTTCAGGCGATTCTGTTGGGGCTACCTCTGGGGTTTCCGGTGGAGATTCTAGAGCGGTTTTGGCAACAGGTGAGGTCGTTTGTTTCCCGTTATCATCTCCAAACAGGCTGATAACGGTGTGTAAACCCTGACGTTTAGTTTGCAACTGTGTGAGTTGCGCTTCTACCTGTTTGATTTGCTCAATTAAATCAGACTCGACAGACACTAGTTGAGACAGGACAGGATCAGTCATGTTAAGAAGTCCTCACGAAATTATAGATTCCTTTGCTTGAGAAATGTGAGAGTTTCCTGAAGTAAAGAGCCTCTCAACAAAGTGAGTGTAGCGCTTCTTGTCGCCGTTGCTATCGGGCTGAAGAATCTTGTAACGAACGAGTGAGTGTCTACGCGCGTTTGTTACTTTTATCATTCAGTTTGGATGCCCTTTGGGTGCTCTTCGGGTGCTCTTTGGGTGCTTCAATGCGGTTCTGACGCTTTGGACTCTTGCCTTATCTTTTGCCTCCTCTCTCACCTCGGTGCAATGGTCTTTAGCGAGATACGACCTGAGCGAGATAAGACCTAAGTTGAGATCAGGACTGAGCGAGATAAGCTGCTAGCGGAACACGATAGTTTTATGATTGTGCAACATCACCCGGTCTTCTATGTGATAGCGCAGTCCGCGAGCCAAGACGGTTTTTTCGATATCTTTGCCATAGCGCACCAAGTCACCCGGTGAGTCGGAATGATCTACTCTCAGCACGTCTTGGTCAATGATGGGTCCGCAGTCTAGATCTTCAGTGACATAGTGGCAGGTGGCACCAATTAGCTTAACTCCGCGAGCGTGGGCCTGATGATAGGGTTTTGCCCCAATAAAAGACGGCAGAAAGGAATGGTGGATGTTGATAATTTTTCCGGCATAGCGATCGCACATTTCTGCTGGCAAGATTTGCATATACCGCGCTAATACCATCACATCCCCTTGGCTCGCTTCAAACTGCGCCATCATCTGTTCTGCCGCTGCCTGCTTATTCTGCGCGGTTACAGGAATATGATGGTACGAAATTCCATGCCACTCAACCAAACCTCTAAACACGTCATGGTTAGAGATAACACAGGCAATATCAATCGCTAGTTCTTGACTACGCCAGCGAGAGAGCAAATCATAAAGGCAGTGTCCACCCTTAGAAACCAAGAGGACGACACGCTTTTTTTTAGCAGAATCTCGAATAGCCCAGCTCATTTCAAACTGCTCGGCAATGGGAGCAAAGTGCTCACAAAGGGTCTCTAAAGAAAAAGGAAGAGAGTCCGCTAGGATCTCTTGGCGCATGAAAAATCGTTGCTGAGAGGGCTCTGAGTGGTGATGTGCCTCACTAATCCAACCACTGTTGGCAGCGATAAATGAGCTAACGGCAGCAACGACACCAACTCGATCAGGGCAAGAGAGTGTGAGGATATAGCGACGTGGAGGAATCATCTAGTTAGATTTAGTCTGAAAGCGCGAGCACAGACTACTATAGCTTTGGCAAGCTATGGTTTTTGCCATACCCTAGTTTTGTTTTTTAACACTTGCTTTGGTTGCTTGTCTGGGGCACTTAATCATCTTGGCCCTTTGTCCCCTGAGTGTTTATTGGGGCGTTTATTGGGGCGTTTGCTGAGGCGTTTGTTTTTAGCTTCGTGCTGACTGATTGACAGGTTGAATTGACAGGTTAAATTGAAAAGGGACTATGCGTAATCTTCGGCTCTTCGTTCCGCTGTTATTTTTCCCAGCTGGGATTGGACTATCAATTCACCTGCTTCAGCTTCAATTATTACCAGATCGCCTGTTAGCGATGGCCTTGCTGCTATTTTGCCCAGAGCTAGCGCGAATGGCATGGGTTGACCTCGAGAATATTGCAAGGGTCAAAGCACAGCAAGAAGACTCTCACTTGAATAGATTTTATACCATTGTTGTTGGTACAATTGTTCTAGAGTTGTTGGGTTTTTACAGCGCACTGCTTTCTCTTCAGTGGGGCGGGCTAATAATTATCTTCAGTCAACTATGGTTTAACCTGTTGGCAGATATTCAGCTATGGCCGCAGAAAACGCCTGCCGTTGTTGAGTTTGGCCTCTCTAAGCGATGGCCTGTTTTAATTGCAAATGCGGTAGGCATGGCGCTTTTGGGCCTTTGGTTTATTAATGGCATTCGCATTTGGCTAGCTGGTGGGCTGCTGCTGCTAATAATTGCTTTCTTACTGCTGAAGTACGTTGTCCCTAATCTGAGCAGATGGCGTCTATCAGCTTGATTTCAGCTTGATTGTAGACGCAGTCAACTCAAGCTGCGGCGAGCGACAACGCTGTGAATAGATAGCTTTGGGCTGCTTTCGGACTGCTGTTTCTGGACTGCTGCTTCCAGACTATGCTTAGATCATTGTTGGTGACTTGTGTAGGCATCGTTACCGAGTGAAAACCATCAGGACAGAAGGGAAATGTTGGGCCGATCTGACGGCAATTTCCCTCAATTTCTGAAAAAAAATAGAAAAGCCTTGACCAAAAAGAAGAAAGTGTTTAAATAGTGTTATTCTCGGGAGAGATATTTTGTAATAAGTGTTTAGATAGCGTTTTCCTTTTTTCACAGTTTCCTTCTTTCACAGTTTTCCTTTTCTCATAACAGATGCTTTGGCTAAAGAGTTGCTCTTTAGCTAGGCCCCACTGCTAAGGTTTACTGGCTGAGGCTTACTGTCCAAGGGCTTTAAAGGACTTTTGACGAGCAAAGACCGAGTAAAAACTTTGCGACCCGTCGTCGATATCCTGTAGAGCGAATAGAGAAAAATCTTCTACGCTGTCTAGCTTCTACGCTATCTAATGTTCAGTCGTATAACTTTTGGTGCGATCTGAGGTTCACTCCCTCGGTTTCACCAATCACTACGACGATATCACTCTCGACGTTTTTTACTTAACTACTTAACCTACTCTCAAAAGGAGAATGCCTAATATGTCCATATCTGTTTTACCACAGCTAATAGCTGTTGATTCTGAACTGTCTGAACAGGTAGTCACGCTTGCAGCACAGCTGAATGAGCTACAAGAGAAGCGCAAAGGCATTCAAACTGTTATCGCTATGTTTGAGTCAGGAGCGGCACCTGAGGACGCGGATTTGACCGCTGCCACTAGCGTGACGAGTCCAGCCGAGACCTCTAAAACAGCGTCCCAGACGGCAACCAAGAGCGCAGCTAAGAGCACAACCAAGAGTGCAACTAAGACGCCAGCTAAGAGGGCGTCAGCCAAGAGCGCAGTTAAGACGCCAGCTAAGACAACCAAAACAGCGACCAAGCGGAAAAAAAAGACAGCGACGGCAACGGCGACGCCAGCAACGGCGGCTGCAAAGACTGAAGTAGCACCTGAAACGGTTGCTAAGACATCTAAGGCAAAAGCAACTCGTGGGCGTCCTGCCAAGGCCAAAGAGACTAAGTCTGTGGCTAAGGAAAAAACTCAGGCACCTACACCGAAGCGCAGCGGTAGAACTGCCAACTGGCAGCGATATGTTCAAGAGAGCTACCGCAAGGCCCCCCTGCCTGATGTCATTGTTGGTGTCTTGCAAGCGCAGCCAACAAACGTATTTAAGATTGCCGATGTGATGAATGTGGTCTTTAAAGAAGACATGCCTAAAAATCACTTCTTGAAAGCCCGCAATCGTATTTCTAATATTCTGTCGGCAGGTGCGCGAGACGGTGTTTGGTATCGCGGTCGGGGTGGTACTTACAGCATGTCTGAAAAGGCAATCAAGGTGAGTTAGGCTGTTCAGACGTGCTTTGTAGCGCAACGGCGATTCTCTGTGAGACCTCTTACCATGAGGCCTCTTATTGATGAGTCTCCGTCAAAAGTTTCTATATGTATCCTTCTATCGGAAATCCTCTTGCACCTATTTGCGAGGGGATTTTTTCTGGAGCGAAGTCCATTAGCCTCGTTGATTAGCTGCGTAAGGCTTTTAGTGGCTATGGCCGGAGACGGTAGCTGAGCGGAATGGCTGTCGGTGAGAGCAGCTGTGAATTCAATGAGAGTATAATCGTACCGTCGCTAGCTTTTTGGTAGCGCCAGTGTTTGCCTGGGCAGGCGAGGGAGGGTTTGGTAGGGAGAGCGGCAGGCCAGGTGTCGGTGGTTTGGTACAGATGCTTTAGGGCTAGGATGTATTCAGAGAGTTCTAGGGCGAGTGCTCGATTGCCGGTTGTTTGCCATCGTCTGGCGATGACGGTCGGTGAGAGCGGAATGGCGTTGTTCCAAACCGCTGTATGTGTATTAGCAATGATTTTTTCTGCGACTACCTGCGGTGTTGTACAGACGTTTAGCGCTGCGAGCTGATCTAGGGCCCGATGGACGGTTTGAGTGTTGTTGACTGATACGAGCTTGAAATATGTTTGGATTGAGAATCTGTTGGTTAGGGTAGTGCGTAGTTTTTCGCTGACTGTGGCACTGTCGGTGGCGCTGTCAGTGGCGCTGTCGGTGGCGCTGTCAGTGGCGCTGTCGGTGGCGCTGTCGGTAGGTGTAAGGCTAGGTAGCCAGGCGGCTTGCAATGTCAGGTAGCGAAGCCAAACTTCAAATCGCAGACCTTTCATAATGGGTTGCTGCAGGGACTGTTCTAGCAGGCGAGGCTGCCAGTAGACGGGAACATTGGGCAGGTGACGCAGAATGCTTGCTTGCTGAGCGGCGGTGATAGAGAGTGAAATTTGAGAAGAGAGATCTGAGCGCTGGGCGATCGCACGATTAAGTCGCCAAGAAGCCTCTAGCGCTGCTAGCATTTCATCCGGTTGATGACGCTGATGGGCGTCTAGCACCTTCAGCAACAGTAGCTTTTGCACATTACGAACGTTAAAGAATCCAGGTGAACGGTAGTCAATGTCTGTAAGCCGCTCAATGTCTACATCCCACTGGGGATCGGGGCTGCTGAGCAAGTGCTGCTGAACTTTGATTAAAGGCGTCTGTTGCTGCTGAAGGTACTGCTGCAAAACGAGCGGTAGCGGATCTAGCGGGTCCGAGATCTTTTGGGTCTCGGCCTGTAAGAACTGAGTGAGGAGGGGATCAATCGCTTGAAAATGGGCGGCAGCTAGACCATCTGTGATAACAGGCGTGCTGTACTGTGCGTTGGGGGTAAACCCTAACTGAGCGCTCAGTCGGTCAAACTGCTCGGCTGAATCGTTGCCAACGTACTGTAAGACCTGATCGAAGAAGTGTTTTGCCTGAGCGTCTACCTGCTGCTGCTGCTGGCGAAGGTAGCTATTGGCTGCAAATAGCACTATCCAAGGCAGACAGAAGGCTCCGGCAACAAGCGCAAATAGCACAGGGCGAGGGCGATTTAGCTGCTCGCGTTGCTTTTGGGTGAGTTTCAAAGGGCGAGAAGGGCAACCATTAAGCACCCAGAAACAAAGGCATATGCTTAACCTTCCCAAAAGGTGTGATGACAGAGCTGACTAGGCAACAGCGAGCGGCCCTATAGGCACAAACAAACAGGCCAAGACAGACAGGCCAAAACTGCATATCTAAAAGCTCCGTGCAAAAGCTCTATATAAAAGCTCTATATAAAAGCTTCATGCAAAAACTGCATACAACAGGTGCCAACTGGCCAGTTGCTGTATGCAGCTTGTGTCGTATTTGAATTTGCCGGATTCGAGGCTCTGTAAGTGCCGCTTCAGGTAAGTGCCGCTTTAGGTACGAGGTCTGGCCTTATTCACTTTCAGCGTTCGTCCCATCCATTCGGCACCGTCGAGTGCGCCGATAGCCGCTTCTTCTTCTGCGTCAGCAGACATTTCTACAAAAGCAAACCCTCTGACTCGACCCGTTTCTCGGTCGGTAGGAACTTTGACAGATTTGACGGTACCGTACTCTGCAAACACCTGGTTGATATCTTCTTGAGTCGCATCGAACGACAGGTTTCCAACGTAAATAGACATAAAGCGTTTCTAGACTGTTTCTAGAGTATGGATATTGAACGGAATTAGCAATATTTTACATTTACCTGTTTATCAGGGCTGTTGGCTGTAGCACGCACTACAAAGTAAATCGTGATTGCAAGCCGTGAGAAGTCAATCGTAGCTGGTAACCCGTTTGGCAAATCGTCTGGCAGATCTAGAAATGAACCGTGAAAGTCTTATTTTTTAGTTTTATGCTTTAAGCATGTGTTTGTGATGCGTTATTAAGTGGGCTTATGAGTACGATTTTCCATCTGTCGTTTCCGATTGAAAATATTGCTGATGCCAAGCAATTTTATGTGGAGGGGCTAGGCTGCGAAGCCGGACGTGAGGGTAAAGGATCTTTGATCTTGAATCTGGGTGGGCATCAGATTGTTGCCCATGTCATGAAGTCGCTAGCCGCGCCTCAAGCGAGTATTTATCCTTCTCATTTTGGGCTGACGTTTTCGTCAGAGTCTGAGTGGGAAGCTTTGCTAGCTAGGGCTAAGGAAAAAGAGCTGACTTTTTATCAGCAGCCGAAGCATCGGTTTAAAGGAGAGAGAATAGAGCACCGGACGTTTTTTTTAGAAGATCCGTTTCATAATTTTTTGGAGTTTAAGTATTACGTTTATCCCAGTGCGGTGTTTGGAGAGACGCAGTATTCTCGGGTGGGCGATCGCTAAGAGCCGAGGCGATCGCAGCTAGCCCTTGCGAGTCTCGAATCATGCGATTGTGGCTGACAATGTTCAACCGCCTAGTGGTGCCAATGTTCAGCTTAGAACTCCAGGGTGGCAAGATCAGCAGATCGAAGATTGTCCAAAAAGACCAGACTTGGATGGCGCTTAGCCGGTGAATGTCTTGGTTGAGCGCTGAGAGAAACGGGCTAAAAGGACGCATTTGGCGCACGCCTGTGCGATCGCTCCCAAACGCCAAAGCGGTTCCATAGTGAGGCACAGAAACCGCAACAAATGTTTTAACCCGCGCTAGGCCGCCCAACCGCTGCAAGTAATAGCGACTGACCAAGCCACCCATGCTAAAGCCAACTAAATCGAACGGTTGCTGTGGACCTAGCGACGTGTCTACAAACTGTGCAACCTGCTGGGCGAGCGCTTCTATGGGGGCATCTCCATTGTTGGGCGTCATACTGAAGGTATAAACAGATCGCCCGGTTTCTTCGACTGCTTTTTCGGTCGTCTCCTGGGCCATCTCTTCGGCTATCTCTTCGGCTATTTCTAGATAGGTCTTGAGCGGCGCGAATATCTGCGCTGTATTCCAGATACCGTGAACTAAAACAACCGGACGACGCCGCACAGCCGAACGAGTCCTCAGAGGCGTAGAAGATGAATCAGGCACCGACATTAGCTCTCTTCTTGATTGCGATCTTCCCAGCGGAATAAAAAGACCATGAGGGCAACAATGCCAATCTGAAAGGCAAAGTTGGGCACAGAGGCGGCGATATCTCGGCCCGCCAAAATTTTGGTAAAGAAAACAAATCCACCAATTGCACCCGAGCCCCCAATAGACGCATAGATAAACTTTCTAAATCCTTTGTACGGTGCGTTTGCTTCTGCTACAAGCCGGTCAAACCGCTCTTGGCTCATGCCTTCTGGCGGTTTTCGTTTTGGCGTATTCTGTTTGGAGCTTTTTTGTGGCTGCTTGAGAGCGGTCTTTTTCTTTGACGTTTTTTCTTTTGCCATAATCGTCTTCAACGTTTAGGTTGATGCGGATGTCGTTTCTTATTGTGACAGCTTCGGCTTGCCAGTTGATTGGCCAGTTAATTGGCCAGTTGATTGGCCGGTTGATTGGCTAGCTGAGTGTGTGGCTAAACGTGCGACAGATTAGTTGCGCTATGGTGATTGTTTGGAGTTGGCTGCTATAATTCATAGCTAGTTATGTCTGCCGATGTGGCTCAGGGGTAGAGCAAATCATTCGTAATGATTAGGTCGCCGGTTCGAATCCGGCCATCGGCTTTTAGTCTTAGACCTTTTAGTCTTAGACCTTTTTGCATTAGAGCTGCGTGTATTAAAGCTTTGCGGTTCCGTTTTATTGGCTAGCGACCTTAGCTTGTGCGATCGCAGAGGCTAGATCTGCTCTGCCCGCCTGAATGAGCGCGGCGTCTCGAATCCGGCAAGAATCACAGCTACCACAGGGGACGTCTTTGCCGCTGTAGCAAGACCACGTCTTTTCTATTGGCACGCCTAGTTGTAGGGCTCTGCGGACAATATCAGCTTTGGTGTCGAGCACGAGAGGAGCCACTAGTTTGGGCGCGTTGCCCTGTAGCCCTGCTTTAGAAGAAAGGGTCGCTAAGTGAGAAAAGGCGCTGAGGTACTCAGGGCGACAGTCGGGGTAGCCGGAGTAATCGACCGCGTTAATGCCAAGGTAGATGGCGGTAGCGCTTTGGGCCTCGGCGAGAGAGAGGGCGATCGCAATAAAAACTGTGTTACGCCCAGGCACATAGGTCGAGGGAATGACCTGCTGGCTTAGGTCTGCGCCGTCTGTGGGTATCTCCATGCGGCTATCGGTCAGCGATGATCCACCCCACTGAGCCAAGTCCACAGAGATGGTGCGGTGATCTGTGATGTTTAAGGCTTGGGCTACGGCTTGGGCTGCTATTAGCTCCCGGTCGTGACGCTGACCATAGCTGATAGAAAGCGCTGTGACGCTGTAGCCATCTGCTAAAGCCTGCGCCGCACAGGTGGCCGAATCTAGCCCGCCCGATAGCAGAACAACCGCTTTTTGGACCTGTCCGCTTTGGACCTGTCTGGCTTGAGTGTCTGTCTGAGTTTTGGGTGTTGCGTCTTTGGGTGTTGCGTCTTTGGATGTTGCGCTATTGGTCATGCTAGTTACCGTACCCCTAAATATTTGTGTGTTTGCAGACCCACTCGCCACTCGGGATGAGATCGCACGTAGTCTATAACTAGCTGCTGTGCGTGTGGGCTAGTCCACTGTGGCTGCAACAGCTTAATGGCTTGTGAAGATACTTTTTGTGCTTGAGCCTCTGCCCAGTCCAAGTCGGCGCGATCGCTAATCACCACTTTTAGCTCATCAACCTGAGCGTAGATGTCAGCAATAGGCGGCTTGAACGTTTTGGGCGAGAGCGCAATCCAGTCAAACTGACCGCTAAGAGAATGAGCACCAGAAGTCTCTAAATGAATTCTCAAGCCCGCACGACGCAGAGCAGCCGTCAGGTCATCTAGGCTATGCATCAGCGGTTCGCCGCCTGTGATCACAGCCATAAAGGGGCAGGCCGCTGCCGCCGCCGTGGCCAAATCAATAACAGAGTGCTGCGGATGGGCCTTCATTGGCCAAGACTGCTTAGTATCGCACCAGCTACAGCCCACGTCACAGCCTGCTAGCCGAATAAAGAAGGCACTGGTGCCACTCCAAAACCCTTCTCCTTGAACAGAGTGAAAGGTTTCGACAACAGGCAGCGTGGTGATGGGTTGCGTATGGGTCTGTGTGTAGGTCATTGGCGGCTAGTCATCGGCTTCGTATTCAGCCCAAGAATTAGGAGATTCTGAGACGGCAATTTTGAGGCGAACGCTGTCAGGCAGTTGTTCTGCGGTCTTCTCATAAATATACTGAGCAATCATTTCGGCGGTTGTTTCGTAGTGGTCGGGCATGACCTCGTTGAGTACGCAGTGATCGAGGCCTCCTTTTAAGACATCCTTCTTGGCCCACCTAAGGGTTCTATAGTCTGCCACCATGACCGGATGCGGGCAATATTCGCTGGCTTGCAGCTGATGCGCGGCGGCCTCAACTTTGACTCTATAGGTGTGGCCGTGCATCCGCCCGCAAGGGCCATCGTAATCACGGATAAAATGGGCGGCATTGAACGTAAATTCTGTTGACAGTTTCCATTTGGGCATAAGGGCGAAAAATCTACGCGGGTGCGTTCAAGTAGGGTAAACAGTTGGGGCAAGCAGTCTTTTTGTTTAAGCTTTTGTTTCATTCGCGCGCACGCGGATCTCTTAGGGCTTTACATTAAAGGCACACGCATATTCTCAAAGTTTGAGGAAGCAGTTTTTATGGATTTAGGGATAAAGGGCAAAGTTGCGGTTGTAACTGGCGGCGACTCGGGTATTGGTAAAGCGACGGCTGAGATTTTGTTAAAAGAGGGGGCCAAGGTTGCGATCCTCAATCGTTCTTTTGATGAGATTGACGATCTTAAAGCGTTTGGCGATCCGTTTCCAGCAAAGGCCGATATTACCAGTTTGGCTCAAGTCGAAGCCGCGCGCGACAAAATTACTGAGCACTTTGGCCCGGCTGAGATTGTAGTGCATGCGGCAGGCATTACGGGTGCGGTGGGAGATTTTTTGGAAGATATTGACGACGAAGGCTGGATGCACACCATCAATGTGAATTTGATGGGGACTGTGCGCATTTGTCGGGCGTTTATTCCCGCGATGCGCAAAGCTGGCTGGGGCCGGGTGGTGCTGCTAGGCTCTGAAGATGCAGTGCAGCCCTACATTGAAGATATGCCTTACTGCGCCTGCAAGGCCGGTACGCTGAACCTAACCAAAAACCTGTCTAAGGCGTATGCCAAAGATGGTGTGCTGACGAATATGGTTTCACCCGCGTTTGTGCAAACGGCGATGACCGATGCAATGATGCGATCGCGCGCCGAAGAAAGAGACGTGACGATAGATGAAGCCGTCGCCAGCTTTTTGGCCGAAAATCGCCCTGGCATTGAAGTTGGTAGACGAGGCCAGGTAGAAGAAGTTGCCGCTGTAATTGCCTTCCTTTGCTCTACGCATACGAGCTACGTGGTGGGCTCTAATTGGCGTGTAGATGGCGGATCGGTGTCAACGATTTCGACATAGACGCATGTCTTTAGGGCTTATTGCTTTAGGGCTTATCCGATTTTGGCGCGTCCGGCTCTGGCTCACTCGATTTTGGTTCAGTTGATTCCGACGCGTCTGATTCTGGCGCGTCCGATGACGTGATTTTTACAACTTCTACCTTCGCAGGCAGAGCGCCGCTCTTTAGCTGAAACTCTAGATCTTCAGCCGCTTCAGCGGTAAAGTTTCCGGCAATTGTGGCTTCTCCGTCGGTGATGCCAGTCGCGGCATAGGTGACATCGACGGTTGGCGTGCTAAGCAGAACGTCGTCAAGGAAGATTCCGAGGGCGCGTCCGGTGCCTGCTAAGGCTTTGGTTTGTGTGGCAAACTGCTCGGTGCCCTCGGCATCTAGCCAAATTCTGACCTCCCAGGTATTAAAGCCACTGACCTCAACGGCCTGAGCAGTAGTGATGCGATCGCCCGTTAGCTCGCTGGGCTCGAACAGGTCTAAAATGGCCGCTCTAGTTTCGTCAATCTGGGGCTGTAACGCCGTGGCTTCGGCCTGTTGACCGGTTTGCAATTGAGTATCTTGTTCAATTAGCAGCCGCTGAAGGGCTTCGATGCTAGTGGCAAGGTCGTCTTCAGTATCAGGCTTTTGACTGCGCAGCGTAAGCTGGCCGGGTTTGACCAGCCGAGCAATAACCGGCTGCACATCGATTTCTTGAGGCAGCCTGACCATTAGCTGGTCGGGTGCTTGGGCTTTGACCTCGGCAGTGCCAAATCTGAGCTGGGCCAGGCGCGCTTCTATGACGGTTTGGGCTTCTGCAAGCGTGTCGGCTTTGATCTTTTCGATGCTTTTTTCTGATTGCGCGGTTGGAATGGCGACTTTGAGATCGACTTGAGTATAGTCGCGTAGCCCGCTAGAGCAAGCGATACTTAGAACAGAGGCGACCGCCGCTCCTAAAAAATGTCTGCTCAACCGTTTCGATAAGATCATGAGTTAGTTGGAGTCTGCGAACGTTCAGACGTCTCTAGCAAATTTGCTAAGGGGCGCTTCGAACCTTATTTTATCAACTAGATGCTTCTGGCTTTTTCGACGGGCTTTTTCGGCAGGCCTTCGAGACTGGCGCTTGAGACTGGCGCTTGAGATTAGAACCGCTCGCGATCGGCCGCAAAGTCGCTAGAACCCTCAGGTGATCTTCTGACGTTGTGCTTGGGCAAGAGCGGTGAGGCCATATCGACTGCGGTTGTATAGAACCGATGGGTTGGGTAGGCCAAAGAAATATTGTCATACTGGGCAAACTCTCGCAGCACGCCCTCCCACAAAACCTGTTCTGAGCCGCGTCGCTTGCGCGGATCGCAAAGGTAGCGCATGGTGAGCAAAATGCCACTTTCTCTGACGGTGGTGTAGACGGTTGGGGTGAGCTTAGAGTAAGAAATCATGTAGCGCTGTCCGGCCTTGCGCAGGTGTTCTTCGGCAGAGCCACTCAGGTGTTCGGCGTGGTTGTTGACCTGGATAAATAAGATTTTTTTGGCCTCTTCCCAGTCGCTCTCGAAGGTGATGAGCACAGGAATTTCATGCCAGATATATTTGAAGCCTTGCGAATAGTTGGCGATTGGTTCTTGAAAAACCCGACCAGTTGGAATATGAATAATGCGCCCGGTGCTTTGGTCGGTGTCTACCCAGTTGCCAATTTCCATCAGGGTAAATTTGAAGATGGCAATGTCAATCACATCGCCCGCATGTTCGCCCATTTGGATGCGATCGCCCACTTTGAACGGCTGTCGCCAAATGATAAATAGCCAAGCGACTAAATTTACCAGCGGATCGCGCAGCACCACCGCCACGCCCGCCGCAAATAAGCCCAAAAAAGTAGAAAGCCCTTCCATATTGGGCAGCCACAGGACGACTAGCGTCAGTCCATAAAGGCCAAAGCAAACGTAGCCAATCCACTTGCGCCACAGGTATCGATTTCGCAGATCGCTTACCTGCTGATCAACGAGCCGCGTTGCCCCAATTCGCATCCCCGTAATCAAAATCAAAATGACGGCTGAGGTAATGAGATTATTGCGAAGCGCTGAGTCAGCGAGTGGATTAACTGGATTGACGCCCTCTATCAGTAGGAACATGTTGGCAGCTTTTTTCGGTGCGTCTTTTTTCGGTGGGTGGTATTTTGATGCGTGGCGTTCTGATGCGTGGTGTTTTGATGTGTGGCGTTTTGATGCGTGGTGTTTTGATGCGTGGTGTTTTGATGCGTCATAGGGGGCTATTGCGCGCCTTTTTTAGAGCCGTATGAAGCTACGGAGCAAAAATTTGTGGCTTCTGTGTGGCTTGCTTACGGATATTTACGTAGATGGCCACAGGTAGCACAATTGAAGTATGAAAAACATTACTCGAACTGTCGCCCTAGAGAATCGGTTCCCTAACCTTTGTAAAGTACTCTATTTTCCGGGCAACGATCCTGAAAAGTCTCCTCACGCACCTACAGGCCAGTTGAACTGGTATTTGCGTTCGTCAACCCTGCCTCGAACAGGCGATGTCATTCCGTACGGGCAGTATTTATTTTCGGTCACAACCATCATTTTAGAAGACTGCTGTAGCGGCGATACGCCTTTTAAGGTCGATAAGGTTGCCGGACGACTGGCCGAAAAAGAAGAGTCTGGCAAGTATCAGGCCATTATTTGGGTAGAGTTTTGGGGCATTAAATCAGCCTAAAAGCGGCTTAGCGACGCTCTTTTGCCAGCGCCAAATGCCGCCTGCGCACAGCGCGCTAGTCCACCAGAGGGCGGCAGCTTCGGGTTTGCCTGTAAGTAGATAGCTGCTGCCAATGACTACTAAGGCGATCGCACCGCCGCCTGAAACAACCAACATTAGCCGGACGGTGCGGGTCGCGAGCAGTACCTTTTGGGCCATATCATCGCCCGCTGAGAGCGCAATTGAACTTTGAATAGTGGTTTGAAAGATCGTGACTTTTTGGCTGTCGGCCTGGTAATAAGTGCCTAGCTCAGCATCCCGCAGGGCTGGATCGGTTCGTAGCCCAAACTGTTTGGCCAGTGCGATCGCAGCTTTTACCTGTTTTTTGGTTGCAACCGGCTGAAACGCTTCAAACAGTGACTCGCGGTAAACGCCGGTTTGTGCCATGTCTAGGACGCGCCCGGTCAGCTCATTCATTGAAAGCTGAGTAGAAAGCTGAGCAGCGGCGGCCTTTGTCATGGTTTTTCTGGTGATCTGTTCTGTGATCTGTTCTGTGATCTGTTCTACGGTCTGTTTTGCGAAGTTTCTCTACCGCTCGCCTAAGCAATCCTAGCGGTAGACTTTGCTTTGAATATAGACCTACTTAATAGTACATTGGAACTATATTAAAGTGAAGCCTGCAAAACATATGGCTAAAGCAGTAAAGATTCTTTATGGTTTCTTAACGGTAGGTACTGCTTTGTGATTGTGTCCATATGTATACTTTCTACACTGAACATTTACTTAGATTTGCTTGAAAAAATTTCGATTTATAACTTCTTAATAACTTTTATTTTGTCAGCCGCAAGGCCAATACGTAAAAGCGCTGTAAAAGGCATTACAGCTCAGATAGCCGATGGAAGAGTTTACGTAAGTCCGAGTAGAGGGCTTTGTCTAAGTAGTTGAGCAGTGATGGATTTACGGGCTGACGGACTGCTGCTGGTTGAAGATGATCCTAATGACGTTTTGCTAATCCGGTATGCATTTCGCCGCGCCAACCTAACGATGCCTATGGGCGTTGTGAGCAACGGAGACGAAGCCGTTGATTATTTGAGCGGATGCGGGAAGTACACCGATCGAGAAACGTACCCTTTGCCATCTTTGATTTTGCTAGATTTGAAGCTGCCGTGTCGTTCTGGGCTAGAGGTGTTGACTTGGCTGCGATCGCAGCCCGGCTTGCGTCGTATTCCCGTAGTGATGCTGACCTCTTCTGGAGAATGTCGAGACATAGACAGCGCTTATGACGCGGGCGCTAGTTCTTACCTGGTTAAGCCCGTTACGCTTACTTCGCTCGAAAGTATGATTGCGGCTCTCTGTAGCTACTGGCTTGAAGAAAACTGCTACCCCTGCACCACTGGCCGCTAGCTATAGCTGCGCACTATAGCTGCTAACTATAGCTACAGTGCGCAGGCTGAATCTGTGCGTGTTGGTACGCTGTTGGCGATTAGCCTCTATAATCTCAAAAATGTACTAAATTGCAGTTATATCAGACTGATTTCAATCCACAAATATGTACATTTTGAGCCCAGCTGACTGGCAAGGATTTGACTGTTGAAACACAGTGCCGAGGATGAACACGCGACAGGAGGAAATATATAGAGTGGCTGTTCCCTCAAATACTGTAAAAGTCCTCTTACTTGAAGATGATCCGACTGATGTAGAGCTGTTGACAACCACCTTGATTAACGGGGGGCTTGACTGTACTTTTGTCGTTGTTGAAACTCTTGTCGCGTTTCAGTCCACCCTCGAAACGCAGCCGATCGATATCGTTTTGGCTGACTATTCTTTGCCTGCTTTTGATGGACTAAGCGCCATTGAACTGGTAAAAGCTCAGTTTCCAGAGATTCCCTGTGTCTTAGTCTCAGGTATTTTGGGCGAAGATCGAGCGGTTGAGGCACTTAAAAGCGGTGCAACGGATTACGTTTTAAAGCAGCGCTCAGAACGGCTGATGCCTGCTATTACAAGAGCTTTGAGGGAAAAAGAAGAAAGGCAGGCACTCGCAAAGGCAACTGCTGATCTAAAGGCTAGTGAGGCGCGTTTTCGGACGTCGGTTGAAACGATGGCTGACTGCTTGATGCTGCTTGAGTCGGTACGCGATTCAGAAGGCACCATTCAAGATTTAGCGGTTAGCTATCTAAACGAAGCGGCCTGCAGCTACCTATCGGTAACCCAAGATGAGCAGATAGGTAAGTCTTTGTATGCTGTTATTCCGGCCTTTAAGAGCACAGCTGGAAATACGACTGGAGGCACGGCCAGCCAGGGAGCCAACCAGGGATCCAATCAGGGAGCCAATCAGGGAGCCAGAGAGCGAACCAGAAAGATCGCTGACTCAGCTAAAAATCTCGATCTGTTTTTATCGTTTTGCGGGGTCATAGAAAATGACGCTTCCTTTGCTAAGGAGGTGACTGTTAGCGGTCATCAAAGCGCTGATCAGTTTGTTGTAATTGACATCAGAGCAGCGAAGCTAGGAGACGGACTGGTGCTGACCTGGCGCGATGTGACTGAGCAAAAGCAAGGTGAACAGCGTCGTTTGCAGCTGCTGGCCGAAACTGAGCGAGCAAAAAATCAGGCTGAGCAAGCCAATCAGTTTAAAGACATCTTCTTGGCTAATCTTTCTCACGAGCTGCGATCGCCGCTTTCAGCAATCATTGGCTGGCTAGAAATCTCTAGCGATCGGTTAGATAACCCAGCGCTAGTGGCCAAAGCTATCGACACTAGCTGCCGCAACGCCAAATTGTTAAATCATCTAATTGGCGATCTAATAGATGTTTCTCGAATCACTCAAGGGGGATTTTTCTGCGATCTAGAGCCCTTAGCCGTAGACAGTCTTTTTGAAATCATCACAGATGCTATCGATACAATCTCTCTAGCAGCCCAGAAAAAGAACATCCGAATCACGTTTTCGCCTAAACCATTAGCGGGTCAGCCTAGCCCATCAGCGAATCAGCCCGCGACCCAGATTATGGGAGATGCCGCACGGCTTCAACAAGTCGTTAGCAACTTGCTGTCTAACGCTGTCAAATTTACGCCTGCTAAAGGCCGAGTGAATATTGGCATTGAAAGGCTGCCAAACGCGGTGGCTATTTCGGTGAAAGATACAGGGCGAGGGATTTCATCTAACGTTCTGCCTCACGTTTTTGAACCGTTTTGGCAGACGGATGAAACGCTATACGGGCCTTCAGGCGATCATCGCCAGGGGCTAGGACTGGGGCTTTCGATTGTGCACTACATTGTGGAAGCGCATGGCGGCAAGGTGACTGCCGAGAGCGATGGGTTTGGTGCGGGCAGCCGCTTTTGCGTCACCTTACCGCTAGCTCCAAAGCTGGCACTGCTAGCCGAGACTTCATCCGAGTTAGAATCGGCAAAGCGCCATCAACCGGATAAAAAGTCACCATCTGCTGCCTCTGAAACGACGTCTTCAGAATCTTCTGCCCCAAGAACGACTGCTCTAAGCGCCACCCTTTTAGAAGGCTATCGAATCCTTGTTGTCGAAGATTACCAAGATGGTTTAGATGTTTATATGTTTATGCTCGAAGCCTATGGCGCTACTGTTAGAGGCGCACTTTCTGCCGATATGGCTCTAGAGATTTTTCACCAGTTTAGACCTGATATCGTTGTGAGTGATATTGACTTGCCAAATAAAAGTGGTTATGAACTGATTCGAGAGATTCGGACCTTACCGGTGGGTGAAGGAGGAGAGGTGCCTGCGATCGCCCTCACCGCTTTTTCAGGCCCTACGCACCGTACCCAAGCGCTGCTCGCTGGCTTTCAGCAGCATATTGTCAAACCTATTGAGCTACAAGAACTAGCCGCCGTTGTTGCCAGCATATCTCAGATTTCTCAAAGATAGCTGTACCGACTGCTCTGAGCCAGATCGCTCAATAAACAGATCGCTCAATAAATAGATCGCTCAATAAATAGATTTCTCAAGCAGAAAGGCGCGGCTCAAATGAGCTGCGCCTTTTTTAGACTATTAAGTCAGCTTAGGTCAGTCAGCTAATGCCATGACCTACGGATGATGAGCTAGGCTACGTAGCGGACTACATCATGCCCATGCCGCCCATGCCACCCATGCCGCCCATGCCGCCCATGCCGCCCATGCCGCCCATGCCGCCCATGTCGCCACCGGGCATGGGTGCTTCAGGTTCAGGCTTTTCAACGACTAGCACTTCAGTGGTAAGGACCATGCCAGCTACCGAGGCCGCGTCTTGCAAAGCCGAGCGAACTACTTTAGCAGGGTCTACAATGCCCGTGCTCATTAGATCTTCGTACTTGCCAGTCATCGCATTATAGCCAAAATTAAAGTCCATTTCCTTGACTTTTTCAACTACAACAGAGCCTTCTACACCCGCATTGTCAGCGATCTGACGCAAAGGAGCCTCTAGCGCTCGCTTCATAATGTCAACGCCAGTTTTCTCTTCAGCACTCAAAGATGCTTTGAGATCTTCAAGCTTTTGCGCTAGGTGCAGTAGGGTAGCACCGCCACCAGGAACGATTCCCTCTTCTACCGCAGCCTTAGTTGCACTCAGCGCATCTTCAATGCGAAGCTTGCGATCTTTTAGTTCGGTTTCAGTTGCCGCGCCCACTTTGATGACTGCAACGCCACCGGCTAGCTTGGCCAACCGCTCAGAGAGCTTTTCTTTGTCATAGTCAGAATCAGTCGCTTCTAACTCTTTGCGAATCTGCCCAACACGCTTGTCGATGTCGGCTTTGTTACCACTTTCAGAAACAAGGGTTGTGTTGTCTTTAGTGATGGTGACCTTTGCCGCGCTGCCCAGCATTTCTAGCGTTGCACCCTCTAGGCTGAGGCCGACTTCTTCAGAAATAACCTGACCGCCTGTCAGTACAGCAATGTCTGCCAAAAGTGCCTTGCGCCGCTCACCAAAACCAGGCGACTTGATCGACGCTACGTTTAACACGCCGCGCGCCTTGTTGACAACCAAAGTGGCCAAGGCCTCGCCTTCAACGTCTTCAGCAATGACAAGCAAGGGCTGACCAGAGCGAGTAACCTGCTCTAAAACAGGCACAAGATCTTGAATGGCACTGATTTTTTTGTCCACGATAAGGATGCGAGCGTTCTCTAGCTCGACAATCATCCGCTCTTGGTCGGTGACAAAGTAGGGCGACATGTAGCCCCGGTCAATTTGCATCCCTTCAACAACATCGAGTTCAGTCTCTAGAGATTTTGACTCTTCGACTGTGATCACGCCGTCTTTGGTAACTTTATCCATGGCCTGAGCAACCATGTTGCCGACCATCTCATCGTTGCCCGAAGATACTGCCGCAACCTGGGCAATGTCATTCCCAGTGATGGGCTTAGCTGCTGCTGCAATTTCGGAGACGAGAAAGGCGACTGCTTTTTCGATGCCGCGCCGTAGGCTGACAGGGTTAGCGCCCGCCGCAACGTTTTTCAAGCCTTCACGAATGAGCGCTTGAGCGAGAACGGTTGCGGTGGTTGTGCCGTCGCCTGCTAGGTCTTTGGTCTTAGAAGCAACCTCTTGAATCAGGCGAGCGCCCGTGTTTTCGTAGGGATCTTCTAGCTCAATTTCCTTGGCGATGGTAATGCCATCGTTGACGATTTGAGGTGCGCCAAACTTCTTTTCTAGCACCACGTTGCGGCCTTTGGGGCCCATGGTGATTTTGACTGCGTCTGCCAAGGCATTGACGCCGCGCTCAAGCGCTTGCCGCGACTTTTCATCGAATAATACTAATTTCGCCATATGCCAGTTGTTACGAGTTTCTGCTTACTGTATGTCTACTGTACTTCAAACTTCTAGCACTCTAGAGCGTAGAGTGCTAATTCAATTAGAAATGTAGCGCCTACTGCGGATTGGTAAAAGTCGCAATAACCGATCCTTTGTGTGCAATCGAGCGCAGCGGTGATATGTGAAATCATGACGTGATTGAATGGCGCGATTGAATGGCGTGGTTGAGTGGAAGCGGTCAAACGAAAGGCCCTCAGCGAATTAATGCTGAGGGCCTTTCATCGTTTTATTTGAGCTAAGTAGCTGCTAGTTACCGCGCGGCATTTACTGCGCGGTCGGTGCTACTAGGGCGTGGATGTCTGGTCGCGAACGCTGAGATTTTCGCTTTCGTACAGGCTAGGACCTTGGCCCTGACCTTCGACTGCGCCGCCGATGGCTTTCCAAGCAGGAAGGCCGCCTTTGATGGCGCTTACTTTAGTAAAGCCCGCGTCGCTTAGCTTCATGGCCGCAGAAGACGTTTCTGTGTCGCCATCGCCATAGATATAAATGTCGCGGTCTAGCTCAAGAGACGCTTTGGCTTCGTTGGCTAGGTCGCTCATGGCCATAGGAATAGCACCCATGATGCGTTCTGCATTGAATGCGTCGCGATCGCGCACATCTACAATTGTCAATGCTGGCTCGCCCCAGTCAAGTCGCTTTTTGATGTCAGTAGGTGAAGTTACTGACTTAAATTCTGTCGGTACAGGGGTAGCTTTGCCGATGGTGTCTTGGGCGCTGTCTATAGCATCAAGCGTTTTCTGCTCGGCTGCTTCAGCCTTGTTTAAGACAGTTTCAGCAGCGTTTCCAGTGGCCTCAACGGCTTTGTCAGTTGCTCCGTTAGTAGCAGCTTCATCGGTTGTTCCGGTAGTCATAATTTAGAACCTCGTTTAATTAAACAGTGTGATAGAGATAAACAGTGCGAGACGACTGTTGCATTCGACGCTGCAATAGGCAGCTTAGAAAAAGGCGGCTATAAAGTGGCCTTTCCAGTGCGATCGCTAGTCAAATCAATAGCCGGGTCTGCCTCGGGTGAAAAATCGTCTGCGTTGGGTATCAACTCAGATCGATTTTTGTCTCGTGCGTCCAGGCTCTCTTTGGTGGCAAGGGGTGTCTCGGGCTGAATGTCTAAACCAGCATTCTCACCAAGTTGGTCAATGCCAACTTCGTCGTTCATCTCGGCAGAAACGTTTCCAGCGTAGGTGCTCTTGCTATCTACGGCGGACTGTTTCACCTTTGAATCGGTATCTTCCATAAAAAACATTGTTGTATGCCTTTATAATTTAATTTTCTTTAAGATTTTGAACCTCTATAAAGAGAGGTAGAGCGACTCTCTCTTTGTGATGAAATCGGACGTTATCGAGGCGCTTCAAAGGCGTTTTGGGCTGTATGAAGGCAGTGATAGATGCGGTTGGCTATATACTGCTAGTGCCGCTTTTTTGAAAAGAGCATTTCTGAGATAGGCGGCAAGGCACAGCAAGACGACTCGACTCGACAAGTCGATTTGGTTAGACCTCTCTATACCAGTTAGACCTCTATACCAGTTAGACCTCTGGGCAGGTTAGACGCACGATGTAGAGCGATATAGAGATATAGATAAAGCTCATTAGTTAAGGCTCATTAGTTTAAGGACGATATATGCGGGGCTTGAAAGGCAAGAACATATTGGTAACTGGCGCGAGCAGCGGAATTGGTCAGTCGATCGCGATTCGCTTTGCCAAGGAAGGGGCCAATGTGGCAGTGAACTATTACAAAGGTGAAGAAGAAGCCGCCGCTACGATAGAACAAATGCGCGCAGCAAGCGCAGCGGCAGGAATTGAAGCAGGCAGTTTGAAGGATCTGACGGTACAGGCAAATGTCGCTAAAGAAGACAGCGTGAATGCGATGTTTGACCAGGTGATGAGCACCTTTGGCGGCTTAGACATTTTGGTCAATAATGCCGGAATGCAGATTCAAGGGGCGTCTCACGAAATTCCACTCGATCAGTTCGACAAGATGATCGATATCAACATGAGAGGCGCGTTTTTGTGTGCGCGTAAGGCGATCGCACACTTTTTAGAAACGGGCGGCGGCGTGATTGTCAATGACTCTAGCGTGCACGAGCTAATTCCTCGGCCTCAGTATGTGGGCTACACCATGAGCAAATCTGGAATGCGAGGCATGACGCGTACGCTAGCGCTAGAGTATGCTCGCGATAATATTCGAATCAATTCTTTTGCGCCGGGGGCGACGCTAACGCCGATTAACCCTTGGAAAGACGATCCAGAGAAAAAAGCTGATATCGAAAGCCACATTCCGATGGGCCGGGCGGGCACCTCAGAAGAGATGGCGGCAGTAGCGGCCTTTTTGGCTTCGGACGATGCTGCCTACATCACCGGGCAGACTCTGTTTGTCGATGGTGGATTGACGCTGTATCCTTCTTTCCGTACGCCTTGGACCGGTTAAATCTGGCTTACGAAATAGGCCTATAGGATCGGTCTAACATAAATAGGTCTATAAGGCAGACCAACAGATCAGGTGTTATCAGCAGTTTCTAAGGAAGTTTGAAGTCGGTAGCCTATGCTGAAATCTTGGATGGTGGTGGGCGGTGTCACGTTGGCGATCGCCCTGATCTCGAATCTGATTCGGCCTAAAGATGTGAAGTGGTTTAGACGGCTAGAGCGTCCGCAGTGGCTGACGTTTGAAAAGCTGATTCCGGTAATTTGGACAGTGGTATTTGTGTGCGGCGGCTGGTCTGCCTACATTGTGTGGGAGCGCACTGAGTCTTGGGGCTGGATGGCGGCCTACATTTTGCTAGAGCTGGTAACGGTGGCCTTTACGCCGGTTTTGTTTTGGTCGCACAGCCTAAAGGCCGCAAGCTTTGTTGGCGGCGCTGGATTTGTGATTTGCTTGCTGTTGACGCTAGGTGTGCTGCAAGTGTCTGGCTGGGCGGCAGTGTTGCTGATTCCTTATTTTCTATGGAGCCCGATTGGCACCTTTACGACTTGGGAGATGGACAAGCTGAACGCTTCATAGGTTTGTCATCTGACAGCCTTGTAGCGTTCTAGTCTGGCAGCCTTTTAATCTTGAAGCGTGGGGGTTCTGTCTAGAGTGATGGAATCTAGCTCATGGTTTTGCCATGTGCCTTGATATTTTTCGGCAACGAGTGGGCGCAGGGTAAATTGAGGAACTTCTTTATCTTTGGTGTAGCTAACGTCTACGCGTAGGGCTGTGTAGGGCCGACTTTTGCGATTGCCATGGCCATCACGACCAATAAATAGGTGTGACTTGGCCACGGGCTGGCCGTATTCTTCTAAGATTGGCCCTTCTTCTCTTTGTCGGCGCAGGCTAAAGCCGCTGCCACCACAAACCACCCACGGAATAATGCGATCGCCATGTCCGGTTTCTAAGGTTCTAAGAAACTCAAAGCAGTGAGCATGACCACACAGCACTAGGTCTACTAAAGGCCGCGAATAGTCGCCCACTTCTCTTTGCACCTGATCAAGGACTTCTCTGATGCGGGCACGGACAGCTAGGGTTTGCCCTTGGTCCCACTTAGTGCTTTCGCTGACATAGGGCGGGTGATGAAAGAACAGCACACGGCCCTTAGCAGCAGGATCTTTCCAGGAGGCGATGAGGCGATCGCGTAGCCAATTTAGCTGCTCGGTATCAACAGTGGCGTCCTCGGTTGAAATATTGAGCTGCTTGTCAATGTCTTGCAGCTGTTCTTCTACCTGCTCCATTTTGCCGTAAAGGCTGTTGGCCCGCGAGGCCTCTGCCGGAACGTCTGTAGAAAGGGTGAGGGTCTCGGCAGTGAGCGATCGCATTTTTTCTTCAAGGCGATCGCGCTCAGTTTCTAGATGCGATCGCATTGCCTGTCCGGCCTCATCGGTAGGCAGTGGCTGCGGCGAATTAAAAGTGTTGCTATCGAGCGCAAAAAAGTCCACTCCCTGACGCCGAAACGTATAGTAGCGATTTGGTACTCGGGTAAATTCGCCTGGAACATAGTGCAAACACCGCTGCTGAAGATCCGTATCAGCAGCCTTGAACTTAGCAGTATATTTCTCGTTTAGATGCGCTGTCAGCTGACGGTCACTCAGCGGCTGCGTATAGTCTAAAAACGCCTTGGCAAACGCCTCTCCTTGATGCGATCCATGCCAGCCCACATCGAGGTTAATTCGGCGGCGCAGCAATCGTCTGAGCGGCGAAAGTGCTCTGCTCAAAATGCCTGCTAGGAGCGGTAAGTCGTAATAGTCGTGATTGCCCAACACCGGCAAAAACGGGATTTTGAACGTTATCCCATCGAACTTAATTTTGTTGGGCGTCTCGCCACCCACCAAAAACTCACGATAAGGCTTAATGAAGTTATCTGGATACTGCTCACTAGAGCCCACCAAATACACTACGTCACCGGTGTGAAGGATAAAATCGCACTCAGAAGAATGTTTTAGCAGCAGTTTAGTAATTCGCCTTTGTGGCGGATCGCTAAGGTGACGACTGGTTCCGCTATCTCCGATGACCAAAAAAGAGAAATCAGCCAGTGCATTTGCGGCCTCAGGGGTGCTCTGGTCAGCAAAGGCCAATCGAGTTTGATCAATACCCAGCTGCTTCATCGTGGGATGCTGCCAGTGCACGCGCTCATTCATACGTGCAATTTTGGTTTTGATAGCTGGGTCGGATACAAAGCGCATCAGGTGCCTCTTAACTCTTTTACTGACTCTTTCTACTGGTCTTCTACTGGCTCTTTCTACTGGTCTTCTACTGGCTGGTCTTTTACTGGCTTTCTACTTGAGCGTTTCATGTATTTAGCGGTGTGCTAGAGGCTATGGATTGTCGATAGCCAGCTAGAAGCCGCGAGTCTTGCATTTCAATTCTCAGCTCTTAGCTCTCAATTATTAAGCGCTCAACTCTCAGCTCTTAGCTCTCAGGCTTAACTGAAACGAACTCAATTGAAGGGCAAGCAGTGAAAGGCAGATGTGAGAGGGATGGTCGTGAAAGCAAAGGCAGTAAAAAGGAGGGGATGAAAGGAATATTGAATAAGTTCTCTTGTTAAATTATCATGCTGTTCTCGCTTTACTTTACAAACTCAGAAATAGATTTTGGATGCCGCTATATGAAGCTGCTCTATAATTTTTGGTAGGGTTCAGAGAATATACGGAAGAGCGGTGTACATTAAAAGACAAAGGTTTCTCTCCTTTTGTTTTCCCACGCTCATGCATCAAAACAATCGTAATTTATTCTCACTCTGGGCTGTCTTGGTAGCGGCGGGCGTCATTACTAGTATTGGCAGTGTCTTTCTGCTACTTACCGATCAGCTAGGCAGCGGCCCTCAGCTAGTTTTAGACGCGCTCCCTAGCCGAATACCTATTTCTACACTACCCTTTGAGACCGTCGATACCCACAGCGCCATTGTGCTAAGCGTTAGCGCAACTACCGATGCCCAGACCGATACGCCGTTGGTTGCGAGCGGCAGCTACGATAGCACCGTTCGCCTCTGGGCTAGGGATCGCGAAGACGTGCGATCTTTGCAGCACGATGGCCGAGTAGACGGCTTAGCGTTTACGTCTGACGGTCAGCAGCTTGTGACGGGCAGCGGTGCGGGTGATATTACGCTTTGGTCTGTTGCTGATGGGTCGGTAGAGGCTACTGCAAAGACGAATGCGGGCCGCGTTTTGAGCCTAGCTATAGACGGCAATAGAAATGGCAGTAGAAATGGCAGCAGCCAGACCATTGCGGCGAGCACAAGCTTAGGTGCGCTACAGATATGGTCGCTTGCAGATGCTGGTGGCCTAAAGTTTTTGTGGACGCTAGTGGATCAGGGGCCTAGAGTGAATGCGATCGCCTTTCACCCGACGGACGACGCCATCCTAGTCAGCGGCGACCAAGACGGTCTGATTCACATTTGGAACGTTGAGCGCAGACAAATTGTACGGACGTTAGATAATGGTGCAGGCCGGGTGGTTAGCCTGGCAATTAGCCCCGATGGGCGCTACGTTGCTAGCGGCAGCTATGACCAAAAAATTCGGATTTGGGACTTGGCCTCTGGCGATTTACAGCGGACTTTGGCAGGCCACGATCTGGCCGTTTCAGGGATTGCCTTTAGCCCAGACGACAGGCTGCTAGCGAGCAGCAGCTATGACGAGTCGATCAAAACTTGGGACTGGGCAGAGGGAAAAGCCCTGTGTACGTTGAAAGGGCATGCTGGATTTGTCTACTCGATTGCCTTTGCAGATAGCAGCACATTGGTAAGTGGTGGCTATGACGGCACCGTTCGGACTTGGGATCTGAGTGCGCCGGTTAACCACAGCTGCTTACCTCGTTAGCTTCACGGTTGTCTATCTGCAGACGCTGCGATCTCTATCTTTTGTGGTGGCTTTATCTGGGGCGAATTGACTCTCTTGATGGACTCTCCAATTTTTCTGGAAAACTACTCTTAGAGGTAGGCATATAAGTAAAGCAAGCATGTGAGTAAAGAGGTTTTAGCCTAGTTGCTCAGGGCTAACTATGTGTCCGATCGCTAGCGGCTGATTATTTTGAGCCAGCGAAAGTGCATGCTTTGTTTTTTGAATATGCTGAACTGATCCGCATAAGCAATATTAGGAGATTTTCCCTATGGCTACTGACAATAACGACAACAAAGAGAAAGACCTGAAAACTGAAGGTAAGCAAACGCCGGTTGAAGGCGGGACTCGTACCACTGGTCAGGGCTCTAAAACAGACACTCGCGATGGCGCTGAACCCGAAGCACCTGGTAACGACGGTTCTGTTGCAGGCAGCCCCAACCAGGGTACCGAATCTCGATAAGCTGGCTGATCTAAGACTTATTTAGACCAACTTGTCTAGGTCAACTCATCTAGGTCAGAGGTGCCTCACCTTTTTTGGCTGACTTAGATGGCCGGGCATTGCCGCAACAGTATTGAACGGGTAATGCTCGGCCTCTCTTATAGATAATCAACGCCTTTTTCTGTCTCTACTTCCCTCGTAGTCCTTTTTTACACCATCATGACCCAAGCACAAGAACGACGCCCTACCCCAGACGAAATGCCCGCGCAGCAGTTGGACTATCCGGCTAGCCAGTCTGATATGGCGATCGCACCTGATAGCGATCTTTCTAACTACAAAGCCGCTGGAAAGCTGAAAGGAAAAGTTGCCATCATCACCGGTGGCGATTCGGGAATTGGCCGGGCGGTGGCGATGGCCTACGCGATGGAAGGGGCCAGCAGTGCCATTTTGTACAACGCGGTTGACGAAGATGCGCAGAAAACTAAGTCGCTGGTAGAGGAGTACGGCAAAGAGTACGGCGTGGAGTGTCTGCCCATAAAAATGGACGTGCGTAAGCCTGATGAGTGCGAAGCGGCAGTTGAAGAGACGGTGAAAAAATTCGGGTCGCTCAATATTTTGGTGAACAACGCTGCGTTCCAAATGGTGAGAAAAAATCTAGAAGACTTAACGATCAAGCAGTTTCACGAGACGTTTGAAACAAATATATTTGGCTACTTTCACATGTTCAAGGCGGCCTTTCCCCATCTAAAAGAAGGGGATGTCATTATCAATACGGGTTCGATTGTCGGTAAAATTGGCAAGGGCTTTTTGGTAGACTATGCCTCTAGTAAAGGCGCGGTGCATACGTTTACAAAGTCGCTAGCTCAAAGCCTAGCTGAGAAAAAAATTCGGGTAAATGCGGTTGTTCCTGGGCCAGTATGGACCCCCAACATTCCGGCAACGATGACAAAAGACCAGGTTGGTGAGTTTGACAGCGCCAATGCTATGGAGCGTGCTGCCCAGCCCGAAGAACTGGCCCCGGCCTACGTCTTTTTAGCCGCTGAAGACAGCAGCTTTATGACGGGCGCTTTGATTGATGTGACAGGCGGGCAGCTTTCTAGCTAAGCAGCTGCTTGCGCCTGTGCTGAGTCATTACTTTTTGTCGATTTCAGGGACAATGCCAGGTCGCTCGTTGCCTTCCCAGCCGGTGGGCCGCTTGGAGTTGTACCAGGCGATAGATCCGATGCCAACGGCTGCTGCAAAGCCAACGACCCCAACGATAGTCAATAGCGTGGAGTATGGCAGAGGGCTGCCAGCGACTTCTTGTATAAGCAGTGTTTGCGTAGAGAGTTGCATAAGAATAGACATGTTTTAATGGCCCAGTCGAGAGATACGCTATTTACCATACCAGTTGAGCTATACCAGTTGAAGTTTCAGGAATTGAAGGATTTGCGACCATGAAAATGGATGCTGAAAAAGCAGCGGCTGCCGCAGGTCTTCGCTATGTTCACGACAAAATGCCGGGCATTGGTCGTCAGCGGTGGGGCAAGGGTTTTTCATACCTGTTGCCAGATGGTGATCGCATTCCTTCTTCGCCGCCTGCTGACTCATCAGCGGCCAAGCAGCGGCAGCGCATAGAGGACTTGGCAATTCCCCCTAGCTGGGAGTCTGTTTGGATTTGCCTTGATCCAAATGGTCATTTGCAGGCGACGGGGCGAGATGCAAAAGGGCGTAAGCAGTATCGCTATCATCCTGACTGGCAAACGTTTCGCAATTTGCAAAAGTTCGATCAGATGGTGCCGTTTGGAGAAAGCTTGGCGGTGGTGCGATCGCAGAGCGCTTCTGATTTACAGGCGTCAAAGCTGTCGCGCACGAAAGTGGTGGCGGCGGTGGTGCAGCTGCTCGATCAAACCCTGATTCGAGTCGGTAATGTTGAATATGCGCAAAAAAACCAGTCTTATGGCCTGACGACTCTGCGCGATCGCCACGTCGATATCGATCAAAAAGCCGTGAACTTTCACTTTGTCGGCAAAAGCGGCATTGAGCACAGCATTACGCTAGAAGATCCGAAGCTAGCCAAGGTTGTTCGTCAGTGCCGTGACATTCCTGGCTATGAGCTGTTTCAGTACTATGACGAAGCGGGCGAACGGCAAACGGTAGATTCGGGCGACGTGAACGACTACCTGAAGCGGGTAACCGGGAAAGCCTTTACGGCCAAAGACTTTCGCACCTGGGCCGGGACAACGGTGGCGACCTGCACACTCCAAGACTTGGGGGACTGGTCTCAGGAAACGGAGGCCAAAAGTAACGTGGTTGCAGCTATTAAAGCAGCGGCAAATCAGCTGGGCAATCGTCCGGCGACCTGCCGCAAGTACTATGTTCATCCCAGCGTTCCGAAAAACTATTTGGCCGGTGAACTGCTAGCTCAGCTCGCTGAAGCTAAGCAGCAGTCGCATCCGAATGACTATCAGCGCTGGCTAAAAGGGCATGAGCAAATGGTGCTGGCGCTGTTACAGCTAGCGGCGTAAAGGTTGCCTGACGAACGAGCCTGCTCAAACCCTTGTTTGCTTCTACTTCAAGAAAATAGTTCAGGCAAGTTAGAATCGCTCCCATCCTAGTGGCTGCCTTTGATGGCTCACCGCTTTGTGCTGAATAATCTCGGCTAAAATCTCGTAAGACTCGACTAGCCTGGGGCCAGGACGGTTGAAGTATTGATTGCCATCTGTGAGATAAACGCGGTTGTTTTGAACGGCCTTGAGGCTATGCCAGTCTGGATGAGCTGCCATCTCGGTCGTGGCTTGCCGGGTTTGAGCTATGTCATAGCCACAGGGCATAACGATAATAATGTCAGGGTCAGCGGCTTTTAGCGCTTCCCAGCTCATCCAGTCGGAGTGTTCACCCGCTTTACCACAGATATCTGTGCCGCCTGCTAGCGCGACTAGCTCGGGCACCCAGTTACCGGCGGCCATGAGCGGGTCGCTCCATTCTATGCAGACGACCTTACAGACGACTGTGGACTGCGACGACTGGGCCTGAGTCTGGGTCTGGATGCTTTGTGCGATCGCCTGCTCTGAATGCTTGGGTGATGACAAATGTAAGGGCAGGCGCGATCGCAGCGGATCGACAACAGTTGCGATCGTCAAATCAGCTTGCGTAGGATCCAACGCTTTGGCGACTCGCGCCATATCTGCCCACACGTCGGCAAGTCGCTGCGGCTGCAAGGAGATAACTTTTATAGGCGTTTTTTCAACAGACGCTAACGCTGTGACGGCCTGCTCTACATCGCTGAGGCTGACCGCGCAAACTTCGCACTGTGCCTGGGTGATGATGTGAGTGGGGCGCAGCTGGGCAAGCAGATCGGTGTTGACTTTGTAAACGCTCAGCGCAGAAATTAGCAGCTCGCTGACGCGCTCGTGAATTTGGCGGCTGGTGCCAACAGGGTCAAACTTGGGCGCGGTGCAGATGGGCAGCGCTTGGACAGAGGCTGGAAAATCGCATTCGTGCGATCGCCCCACCAGATAGTCGCCATAGCCTAGCTTCGCGACAATTTCGGTGGCGCTAGGAATCAAAGAAACGATTCGTAAATCAACAGCTGGCTTATCCACAACGTTCCAAATAATCTTATTTGCTGCGCAGAGTTACGGGTGACTAGCGGGCACAATGAACCCACGATTCTTCACTGGGTCTTCATTGTACGTCAGCTTATGCATCCGCCTGCTTCTCTTCCACAGCATTCCAAATCTGGTTCCAATCACCTGCTGTCTCTGGGGGTTCATTCGCCTGTTAGCATTCTGCCTCTGTACAGCTTTACGGCAACTGCTGACTGCATTATCCGTGACCTCGTCGATCGCTTTACCCAATATTCAGACTTGCCCGGCGTAATTGTCACAGAAGGAGATTTCATTGGCTTGCTTTCTCGTCGCCAGTGTTTGAACTGTCTGTTGCATACCGCGCAAATCCCCCACTTTATTGATAGCCCTCTGCGTATTCTGCTCAACTATACTCAGCGCAAACCCTTAACCGTTGCTAGCGATGCGTCTGTTCTCAGTGCAGCTCGCTCCGCTTTGAAGCGATCGCTCGAACAGCAGAGTGAGCCAATTCTAGTCAAGTCAGGCAAAGATAAATATCAGCTACTAGATGCGGATGTACTAAACGTTGCCCACTGGCAAATCCGCGGCATCGAAACGCAAATTCGCTATGAGAGACTGCAAATGCAGATACTAGAAAGCGAAAAGATGGCCTCTTTAGGCCGACTAGTAGACGGCGTTGCGCACGAAATTTTAGATCCGGTTAGCTTCATCTGGGGCAATCTCAGCTACATAGAAAACTACGTTAAAAATCAAAGTGAGCTGCTGCTGGCGTATGAAGCGGCGCTTCCTAACCCACCACCCGAAATTTTGGAGCTACAAGAAGAAATTGAGCTAGACTACCTGCGCAGCGATTTACCCGCAGCAGTAAAAAGTGCAAGAGGGGGCGCTCACCGGCTGCGCCAGCTAGCAACGAGCCTGCAAAACTTTTGTCATATAGACGCCGTTCATCCTCGCCCTACCGATCTCAATCTGCTGATAGACAGCACGCTCAGACTGCTAAAAAGTCGTATATCAACGCCAATCACCATTGAGCATAGCTATGGAAAACTGCCGCCTGTACAGTGCTTTTCCGGTCAGCTGTCTCAGGTGTTTATGAATATCTTTACCAACACAATTGATTCTTTACTCTCGCAGGCGCAGCAAGACGACTACCTCTCTGAAAGCGTGCTTTTACCGGACGTAGATCCTTTAAAAATTACGGTAACAACCCGCGTTTTTGCCGACCAGCCGCTGGCTGTTCAGACACCGCAAGGCTCTCGCTGGGTATCCATTATTGTCAGTGATAACGGGCCCGGTATTCCACCTGAAACCAAGGCTCAAATTCTAGAGTCTTTTTCGACTAAGTCTCGCTATCGGAAAGAATCGGGGCTAGTGATGAGCTATCGAATTGTGACAGCGAAGCATGGCGGAAAGTTTTGGCTGCGCTCTGTCCATGCCTCTGACCAGGTGTCATCTGAGACTGGCTCATCAGGGGCTGGCCTATCAGGGGCTGGCCTATCGGGGGCTAAGCAGCCTACTGGAACAGAATTTGAGATTTTGCTACCGCTGACAACAGCAGAATAGTTCAGCGCATAAGCTAAAGACCAATCTAGCGCTTTAGCCAATGGATCTTAGAAGCCAATGGATTTTAGGAGCCAATTGGCCTCAGAAAAACGATAAGACGTTGACTGTCTTATCGCCCCTGCTCCAAATATTAAGCTCAATATCTGGGCCTAATATCTAGGCTCAATATCTGGGCCTAATACTCAGCCAGCGTTGACTAGCCTTTAGCCGCCAGCAACCGCAGGCACAATGCTAACTTCGTCGCCATCACTAAGCGTAGTTTCTTGGTTGTCTAAAAAGCGGATGTCTTCACTGTTTACGTAGAAGTTAACGAAGCGGCGAAGTTTTCCTTGGTCATCACACAGGCGCTTTTTAATGCCAGGAAACTTGGCTTCTAGAGTGTCCATCAGCTCGGTGATGTTGCCACCATCGCATTCGACGGTTGCTTCATCGTTAGTGAACTTCTGTAGGGGGGTTGGAATCAGGACTTTTACAGCCATATCTTTCTAAAAGGTGTAATCAATACATGGAACGGGACAAAACTCTCCGCTTAGGATTTCCGATAAGAATTTCTAACAGGAATTTCCAATAGGAATCTTCTAAGAGGAGAGCTGCTTTAGACTATCTTTTCAGACTATCTGGTTGAAAATTATTAAGCTGATCTATACCTGAGTCTGCTGCCACTCTAACCGGTTGAGCGTATTGGCCCGCTCCCAGGCCCGCTCAAAGCTCTCTAGCTTGGGCTCGATAGTTAGCGGCTCGCCGATGTAGCCCTGTACAGCTTCGGTGGTTTTGAGGCCATTGCCGGTAATAAAGACGACTGTCTTTTCATCAGGACTGATCTTGCCCGCTTCGACTAGCTTTTTGAGCACGGCGATGGTGGTGCCGCCTGCCGTTTCGGTAAAGATACCCTCGGTTTCAGCTAGCAGCTTGATGCCGTCAATGATTTCTGCGTCGGTAACATCTTCAATGTTGCCGTTGGTCTTGCGGGCAACTTCAAGCGCATACATGCCGTCTGCGGGGTTGCCGATGGCGATGGACTTGGCGATGGTGTTGGGCTTGACGGGCGTGATAAAGTCACGGCCTTCTTTGAAGGCTTGAGAAATGGGTGAGCATCCTTCTGCCTGTGCGCCGCTAAAGCGAACGTCTTTGGCCTCGACTAGGCCAGTTTTGACAAATTCGTTGAAGCCTTTGTGGATTTTGGTGAAGAGAGAGCCAGAAGCGAGGGGCGCGACGATGTGGTCGGGTAGCTCCCAGCCGAGCTGTTCGGCAACTTCAAAGCCAAGGGTTTTGGAGCCTTCGGAGTAGTAGGGGCGAAGGTTGATGTTAACAAAGCCCCAGCCGTGGGTGTTGGCAACTTCGGAGCACAGGCGGTTGACCTGGTCGTAGTTGCCTTTGACGGCCATTAGGGTGGGGTCGTAGATTAAGGTGCCAAGAATTTTACCGGCTTCGAGGTCGGCGGGGATGAAGACGCAGCACTCTAGGCCAGCGTGGGCAGCGATCGCAGCTGTAGAGTTTGCGAGGTTGCCGGTGCTAGCGCAAGAAACGGTGCTAAAGCCAAGCTCTTGGGCGCGAGTGAGCGCGACCGAAACGACCCGATCTTTGAAGCTCAGCGTGGGCATGTTGACCGCGTCGTTTTTGATATAAAGCTCTTTGAGGCCAAGCTGACGGGCTAAGCGATTGGCTTTTACCAATGGGGTCATGCCGGTTCCGACGTCGATGGGGGTGTCGGTTGCAACGGGCAAAAAGGCTTTGTATCGCCAGATGGAATGAGGACCGGCTTCGATAGTTTTTCTAGAAACCTGGTTTTTGATAGCTTCGTAGTCGTAGGCCACTTCTAGCGGGCCAAAGCACACATCTTCGCAAACGTGCTTGGCACCGAGTCCATATTCTTCACCGCACTCTTTACACTTGAGCGCTGTGAATGTTTGCTGCGAGGTGCGGAGTCTTTCGATAGCTTGCGTCATAGGGTTGAGTCTCTTGCGAATAGGTTGGTTGAGCGGTGTGCCTGAGGGTCTTGAAGAAGCGAAACAGGCTGCATCAACCTATCTCTGCTGCGAATTTCACTGATAGTAGCATGGTAGATCTAGGCCGACAAATATACCCGACTAATTTAGTCGGGATTAAAAATCGCGCCACTTTAGAGTGCGCTGTGCCTTGGGCGCAAAGCTTTTGGGCTATTAGGAGGCGCTGATAATGATTTTTAGCTTATTCCAGTCGCTAGATTTAGTGAGCCACTTGCTAATTTTTACGGGATTTGTTTTGGCCGCAGGCTGATCCGGGCTGCTGTAGATGTCTTTTATATATAGATGCGTGTCGTCTGTGTGGAGACTGCTAAATTCAGCGAGAGGATAGCGTTTAACGACTGAGCCAATGAGGTTATAAACGGTAAGGCGGTTGGGCGCTAGGACGAAGTACGGACGCTTGAGATAGAGATAGCCCGCGATGGGGATGGCAATGCCAGTAATGATGGCGGAGTTAAATTTTCCGGCTGTGAGGATAATCCAGATGGCCCAAAATAGATTCAACAGGCCGATGGCCATGATTATCAGCCCGATCCAAGGGGCTCTGTAAGCTTGGAAATGATTGTCTTCGGTGGGTAGAGAAGCAGAACTTAGCGTGGAATTTGGAGAGGACATTGCGATGACTGTCAGGGCGTTATTTTGTAAAGAGACAGCGTAGCTCACTGCTGTGCTGACTGTCGTGCTGACTGTCTTCTGGGTCGGTGGGCTGCTGGGCGATCGCAAATTCTCCATTAATGAGCGGCAGCGCAATATGAGCGGTGGCCAGAACTAGCCCGGTTGTTAGCTCAATGCTGTCGGCGGTTGGCGTAGGCGTGGCGGCATCGGGTAGCGCTTCGGCGTGGGCGATCGCGTCTAAGTCGGCTTGCAGCGCTTTGGGGTCGCGATCGCTTTTGATCACAATCACAATAGACTGTTCAGTTTGATCCACGCTCACGCTCAGAAATTTAGTCTTTGGAATAGCGTCTTGAATTAGGCTGATGAGCAGATTTTTGAGCCACTTAGCGTCGGTGTAGATTTCAATCTCTTCGGCGGGCAGCTCTACGCTGTAGCGAATATTTTGATTGGCAGCCTGTAGGGTGGTGAGCATTTCGACTTCAGGCAGCAGCAGACTGAGATCAACGGCTCCGAGCTTAGCTGGTTCGCGCCCGATATCTAGCTTAGAAACGGCTGTAATTTGATCAAACAGCGCCAGCATTTTTAGGGCGGCGTCTTTGGACTGGCCGATAAATTCTTTTTCTTCTTCAGGGCCTTCGCACAGATCTTCTAGGATGAGCTGGTGCAGGCTAACGATGGTATTGATAGGCGATCGCAGCTCGTGAGAAGTGCGGGCCAAAAAGCCGCTTTTAAACCGTTCTAGCGCTAGTAACCGCTGATAGGCGAGCGGCAGCGATGATGAGTTGGCGGCAGAACTGTCTGGCGTGTTAAGAGTCATGGGCCAAGCGGAGCGCATTCTATGAGGTTTATGGCCTTACGTTAGCTTGAAACACCGCCCGCTATAAATGAATTTTACAAGTGAATTTTGCCCTGACGTAAGATTTGCCAGCCCTCACCTGTCCACTTGGCAACGGTGGAAGGCTGGCCGCTGGCGCGGCTGTACAGGTCGGCAGGTAGCGTGAGGGCCGTTGGAAACGTGCGAGCGATGTCGGTGGCAGTGGTGAGGGGCGGCTGGCCAGACAGGTTGGCGCTGGTGGTGGCTAGCGGGCCGGTTTGGGCTAGCAGCTGTAGGGCAACGGGGTGATTGGGAACGCGGATGCCGATGCTGCCAGTGTGGAGCGGATTTAGATTGGGCGGCGTAAGGCTACTAGTCGGTAGGACAAGGGTAAGCTGACCGGGCCAGTAACGATCGCACACCTTTTTCCACTCACCCCTCTCAGCAGCATTTCCTTGAATGTAAGGGCTAAGATCGTGAAAGCTAGCGCCCATGAGAATCAGCGGCTTTTCTGGCGGGCGCTGTTTGGCCGCGTAAATCAGCTGAGCGTCTTGGGGCCGAGCGGCTAGCGCAGGAACCGTATCGGTTGGAAAGCTGATGAGCGTGGGTGCGACGATGAGCAACTGGCTCATCTCAAATAGCGAGACCTGCGGCATAGATTTTTGTGAAATAGACGTGGCATGAGTATCAGAGCGCGCCCACACAGTCTAAAGAAGATTAAAGAAGAAGAAGACAGATAAAAAAGCAGATAGAAGAAGCAGACAAACTGGCTGATACAGCTTTTTAGTTTAGCCTGTCTGCCAGTTTAGCTGATTCGCAGAAAGTAGATCAATTGTTCTATTAGACTAGGACTGCTATTGAGCCGCTACCTGGGCATAGATGTCCTAGCCTCGAAGCCTATTGGTTGCATGAGCTTAGTAACCGTAGTGACGCTATAGCCTTTTGCCTGTAGGGCAGGCAGAATTTTGGCTAGGGTTTGAGCCGTGCGTTTTCCTCTTTCTGGACCATCGTGCAGCACAATGATGTCTCCTGGCTGCACGGTGCTTAAGATAAAGGCGCTGGCAAAGCGAGAAGACGGCAGATGAGTGTCGTAGGGAAACACCGATCCGAGAACGAGCCGGTAGTCATGACGCTGAGCGATTTTGACCATTGTTTGGTTATAAAACCCCATGCCTGGGCGTAGCCAATGGAGCTTTGGCTGGAGCTTTGTTGCCGTGGCTGAATGGGCTGTTTGCAAAAAAGGTGATAGGGCTCGGTCGGCGGTAAGAAGACTCGCTTCAAAGTCGGCAGGGCCAAGACGAATGCTGGGATAGTCGGCGGTGAGATGGTTGCCGAGTTCGTGACCAGAACTGACTGCCTGTTGAACGATGGCTTCGTGGCCGGGTAGGTTGCTGCTGATGTTGAAAAAGGTGGCTGTGACGCTGTGTTTTGCCAGCGTGGTGAGGATGTCGGCGGTGGCTATGCTGGGGCCGTCGTCGATGGTGAGGGCGACTGTTTTTTGAGAGGCGGGCAAATCGACCGCGTAGACGGCTCCTGGCATGAGCTGTGTTGCGAGGCAGAAAATCCAGCGCGGCTGGCCAAGGAGCGCGAGTAGAAAGATAGAGGCGATCGCACCCATAGCTAGCCGTCTTGCTGGCCATTCCACTGGCCATTCCACTGGCCATCGAAACAACGCCCGCCAGCAGAACCCCTGGTTTTTCATGCCGTTCTCTTTGTGCTTGCGATTATTCATGCGTTCGGCTTTAATGTGTCAAAATACTGAGGGCGAAAACGAGATATAAGGAACTGCTAACTATGGCGTCCCCCTCCAGCGTAACGGTTCAGGCTGTGCAGTCAATTGGCTTAACGGTCTCTGATGCTGGCCAAGCGAGCGACTTTTTTACCGGTGCTTTTGACTACACCGTGGTTTCTGATACGGTGCTCAGCGGCGACGAGGCGAGCTATCTGTATGGCATTCCCAATGCGCAGGTGCGGATTGTATCTTTGCAGCTAGGCCAGGAAACGATTCGCCTGATGCAGTTTTTGAGCGGCACTGGCAAACCTGTCCCAACCGACAGCAAAAGCAACGATCTGTGGTTTCAACATTTTGCCATCATTGTCAGTGATATGGACAAAGCCTATGCGCAGCTCCAAAAATTTTCATTTACAAATATCTCACCCGAGCCGCAAACGCTACCGAATGATATCAAAGCCTTTAAGTTTAGAGATGCTGATGGGCATCCGTTAGAGCTGTTGCAGTTTCCGCCAGGATTGGGCCCTGACCACTGGCAGAAAAAGGATGCGCTGTTTTTAGGAATGGATCATTCTGCAATTGCGATCGCAAGTACGGAAACAAGCTTAGCGCTGTATCGAGATGTACTAGGCCTGACGCATCAGGGCAGCTTTACCAACATCGGTATTAAGCAAGAGACCATGGACAATCTGTTTAGTGCAAAGGTAATCGTGACCTCTTTGACGCCTGCAACGGGGCGGCTAGGAGTAGAGTTTCTAGACTATTTGACGCCACCTGGAAGTAGACCTTTCCCTATCGATCAGCAGACGAATGATTTGGTGCATATGCACTTTGAGCTGCTGGTAGATGATATTGATGCGGCGGTAGAAGCGTTAGAAGAGGCGGCCCAAACGGGAACTGTGCAGTTTGTATCGCCAAAAGTGATCGATTTGCCCGACGTGATGCCGTTTAGCCGGGCGGTGCTGTGGCGCGGGCCGGATGGTCATAATGTGCTGCTGGTACAGAATTAAGTTCAGTTCAGAATTAAGTTGGTGGGCAAAGCTGCTTAGTCTCTAAGCTGAAGATCTGCTTGATTTCGTGCTCAATTTCGATAGTTGACTTTGGTATTGAAGAAAGGAGAAATCAGTTGGAAACGGTGAGTGCATTACTATCAGGGCTGTATCCTGGTTTTATTGAAGGGCCACAGGGATACATGCTGCTGGTGTTTCGAGCGATGGTCGGCTTTTTGTTTATTTTGCACGGGCTGCCAAAGCTTAAAAATCTAGAGATTTGGTCAAAGGCATTGGGCGCGCCGCTTCCCCTTTGCTTTTTGTCAGCGGGCTTTATGCTGGTGGGTGGCCTGGGCCTAATTCTGGGGGTGCTGACGCCGTTTTCAAGCGTTTCTATTTTGGTTTCGATGCTGTATGCGCTGGTGCTAGAAATAGCGAAGGGCGATCCGATTGTGGCCCCTGACCCGTACGAATTAGGAGAATACTATGCGGGGCCAAAGGGAGATAAGGGAGAGCCGCCCAGTATGGAAAAGGCGCTGATGTTTTCGCTAATGCTGACGTTGATTATTGTGTTTGGGCCGGGTGCGTATTCATTAGACGCGCTTTGGCTAGGTTGAGTGAGTCGTCGGCTATGTTGCCTCTATGTTGTCTCAGTCATTGTCGTCTCAGTCATTGTTGTCTCAGTCATTTAAGCCTAATATTTGAGACTCAGCTGTCGAAACGTAAAACGGCCACCCTCTGAATAAACCCTTCTGAAAAATAGAAAGGTGAATGTAGAGAGTGACCAAAAAAACAAACAGCTCGAAAGCAAACAGACTTGTGCGGTTATTTGCTCAATCTATGTGGCTGCATATTTGCTTTCTGCCTTGCAGGAACCATCGCCGAGAGGATTACTGATAGAGTCTGCTAACACCTAGACGAGTGGCTAGCTGCTGTTGCAAAGCTTCAGGAATTAAGACTCGATTTACTTCGTGTACGACGCCGTTGCTTGCCTGCATATCTGCTTCTGTAACGCTGGCATTATTAATGACGACACCGCTGTCATAAACGCCTACGGCCAAGCCACCGCTCAGTGCGCTAATTCCGCCGGTGTATAGCCCGTCAGATGTGACTTCGCCAGGAACAACGTGATAGGTAAGCACTTGCTTTAGTAAGTCTTCGTTCTCAGGCTCTAGCAAATAGTCAAGAGCGCCTGCGGGAAGCTGTGCAAACGCTTCGTCTGTAGGGGCAAATACTGTATAGGGCCCTGGTTCAGAAAGCGTTGCTGTTAGGTCAGCGGCTTCTACAGCCTGTACGAGTGTGTTAAATTTGCCGCTGCTGCTGGCTAGATCAACAATTGTGCTAGACGAGGCGTCTTCGCTCATGGAGCTGTTCATGGGCTCGCTCATGGACTCGCTTGCGCCCATAGGATCTGCCATATCTTCTGTCGCATTTGCTGGCATGTCTGTCTGCATGTCTGTCTGGGCGATCGCAGGTGTGGCGACAACTAACCCGGCAACTGCCAACGTTAATGACAACATAGACGCCTTGGTTTTGGACGTTTTGGTTTTGAAAAACAAATTCATTAAGAATCTCCTTTATTTACAACAGTTTCAATGTAACGAAAGCGTTATGTTTTTTAATCTTTCTTTTGAGATAGTTCTATTTTTAGAAAGCCCCTCGTAGAAAGCCCTTTTAGAAAGCGACGATAAGACCAATCAGATAAAAAGAATAGATAATTGACTCTCTTTTTAGTCAGCTTTTTTAAGCAGTCTTTTTCAACAGAAATACCCTTTGTTTAGAACTGCTGGTGAGAACTGCCAGCGAGAACTGTCTGCCAATTAATTTGCTTGTTCAGTTGATTTATGCAAGTCGAGCCGTGTTAAACGAGTGTTAAATCAAGTGAAACCGTAGCCAGTGGCACAAAAATAGCCGGGCTGATCTTGTCTGATAGAGAGGGAAAGTCCCACAACTTAAAAGTAGGCAGGTGCCCTTATGGATACTTCGTTAGAGACGACAAAAGTCGAGACGGCTGATTCAAAGACCTCTGTGGCCCAAGCCCCTGCATCAGAAAAGTCTGACCACCGCACCGGGATGAGTGTGGAGTCGCTGAAGCAGGCATTTTTAGAAAACCTATTTTTTGTGCAGGGCAAGCCGGTCGCCCTAGCGAGTAAGCATGACTACTACATGGCACTGGCCTATCTGGTGCGCGATCGCATGCTGTATCGCTGGAATGGAACGGCTGAGACCTATACCCAAGACCGCTGCCGGACGGTGTGCTATCTGTCGGCTGAGTTTTTGATGGGTCCGCATCTGGGCAACAACCTGATCAACATGGGAATCTATGACCAGGTGAAGGCGGCGATGGAGTCGCTGGGTTTAGATTTTGAAGATTTGCTGGCTCAGGAGGTGGAGCCGGGACTCGGCAATGGCGGGTTAGGCAGACTGGCGGCCTGCTATCTGGATTCGATGGCGTCGCTAGAAGTGGCGTCGCTAGGCTATGGCATTCGCTATGAGTTTGGCATTTTTGAACAGGGGATTCACCAAGGCTGGCAGGTGGAGCGCACAGATAAGTGGCTGCGCTATGGCAATCCGTGGGAGGTGGCTCGGCCTGAGTGGTCGATGGCGGTGAAGTTTGGCGGGCACACCGAGTCGCATACGGACGATGCGGGCAAGTACTGCGTGCGCTGGGTGCCCGAAAAGCAGGTGCTGGGCATTCCTTACGATACGCCGATTTTGGGCTATCAGGTGAATACGGCAAATACGCTGCGGCTGTGGAAGGCGGAAGCCATTGAATCGTTTGATTTTGAGGTGTTTAACCAGGGCAACTATTACGGCGCGGTAGAAGAGAAGGTATCTTCTGAGAATCTAACCAAGGTGCTATATCCCAACGACGAGACGCTAGTGGGCAAGCGGCTACGCCTAGAACAACAGTTTTTCTTTGTGTCTTGTTCGCTGCAAGATATGTTCCGAATTTTGCAGGGACAAAATATTTCGGTTGAGAAGTTTCATGAGAAGTTTTCGATTCAGCTCAATGATACGCATCCTGCGATCGCCTCTGTAGAACTCATGCGGATACTGGTGGATGAGCACGGCCTAGACTGGACCCTGGCCTGGGAAATTACCCAGCAGGCAATGGCCTATACCAACCATACGCTGCTGCCTGAGGCGCTTGAAAAGTGGCCCGTAAGTCTGTTTGGTCGCCTGCTGCCGCGCCATTTAGAGATTATCTATGAGATTAACACCCGGTTTTTAGAGCTGGTGCGAATGCGCTTTCCAAAAGATGCGGCGCGGCTAGCGAGGATGTCTTTGATTGATGAGAGCGGCGATCGCTACGTGCGGATGGCAAATTTGGCCTGTGTCAGCAGCCACACAATCAACGGCGTGGCCCAGCTTCACAGCGATTTGCTCAAGCAGACCGTGCTCAAAGACTTTTATGAGCTGTTTCCCGATAAGTTTTGCAATATGACCAACGGAGTCACGCCCCGGCGATGGATTGCGCTGAGCAATCCCAAGCTGACCAAAATGGTCACCGCGAGAATTGGCGATGCCTGGCTCAAACATTTAGAAGAGCTGCACGAGCTAGAGCCGCTGGCCAAAGATTCGGGCTTTCAATCCGAATGGCACGAGATGAAGCGCTCGGTCAAGCGAGATTTGGCCGCTCGGATTCACAAACAGTTTGGCATTTTAGTCAATCCAACGTCGCTGTTTGACGTGCAGGTAAAGCGCATTCACGAATACAAGCGGCAGCATTTGAACGTGCTGCACATTGTCACCCTCTACAGCCAGCTCAAGCAAAACCCCAACTTAGAAATTACGCCCCGGACGTTCATTTTTGGCGGTAAGGCCGCGCCGGGCTATCACATGGCCAAGCTGATGATTAAGCTGATTACCTCGGTAGGCGAGATGATCAACAAAGACCCAGACTTGCGCAACCAGATGCGGGTGATTTTTCTGCCAAATTACAATGTCACCAACAGTCAGCGAATCTACCCGGCGTCCGATCTCTCCGAGCAAATTTCGACCGCTGGAATGGAGGCTTCGGGGACGGGCAATATGAAATTTGCAATGAATGGCGCGCTAACTATTGGGACGTTAGACGGTGCAAATGTAGAAATTCGTGAGGCGGTGGGGGCCGAGAACTTTTTCTTGTTTGGCCTGAGGGCAGACGAAGTGGCCAAACTGAAATACGAAGGGTACAACGCCTATGCGCATTATCAAGAGAATACTCGCTTGAAAGATGCGATTGATCTGATTGCATCTGGTCATTTTTCGCAGGGAGATACGGCCCTATTTCGGCCCTTGTTGGACAAGCTTCTATATGACGATCCGTTTATGCTGCTAGCCGACTATCAGTCTTATGTTGACGCTCAAACAGCGGTAGGCCGGGCGTATCAAGATCAGAGCCGCTGGATAGAGATGTCTATTCTCAACAGTGCTCGGATGGGGCGCTTTTCTTCAGATCGTTCTATTCAACAGTACTGTGAAAAGATTTGGAAGGTTTCGCCGTCTCCGGTAGACCTAGACCGCTATCCGCAGGTGAGTGGACGTTTGGGGGGAGAGCTGACTTGTAAGATTCGTCAGTAAGCCGCGCTGAATTGGATCGTTTTCTAATCAGCCATTCTAATCAGCCATTCCAAGCAGCTGTTCTAAGCCACCTGATGTAGAGATGTAGAGCGATCTGCTATTCTTTTGCCAACCAAACTTGGCAACTGTAATCTACTGCCAAATTACCGAGAAATTCCTATGCATCTGGCTCGCCGCTTACGATTTGATAATCTACGCGGAGACTTGTTTGGCGGAATGACCGCTGCCATTGTGGCGCTACCCCTGGCGCTGGCTTTTGGTGTTGCTTCGGGGGCCGGGGCGACCGCTGGGCTCTATGGCGCTATCTTTACAGGATTTTTTGCGGCGCTGTTTGGCGGTACGCCGTCTCAGGTGTCTGGGCCAACGGGCCCCATGACGGTGGTGATGGCGACGGTGTTTACAAAGCTAATTGCGGCAGATCCACAAAATGGCGTGGTGATGGCCTTTACGGCAGTGATGCTCAGCGGGCTGTTCCAAATTTTGTTTGGGGTGCTGCGATTAGGCCAGTTTATTACCCTGATGCCGTATACCGTAATCTCGGGCTTTATGTCTGGGATTGGGGTAATTATTGTGACATTGCAGATTGCGCCTTTGATTGGATATCCGGCCCAGAGTAGCGTGGTGTCAGCTTTACAGCAGCTACCCACTGCCTTGGCAAATCCTAATCCGGTGGCGATGGGGTTGGGGCTGCTGACGCTAGCGATTGTGTTTGGCTGGTCTGGTAAGCTAGCGCGCCTGGTGCCGTCGCCGCTGGTGGCGCTAATTGTGTGTACGGGTCTGGCCGTTTTGGTGTTTCCCAATAGTGATATTTCTCGTATTGGTGAGATTCCGCAGGGCTTTCCTCAGCTGCAGTGGCCTCAGCTTAACCTGGCTCAGCTAGGAGATATTGTGGGCTATGGTCTGATGCTGGCAATTTTGGGCGCGATCGACTCTTTGCTAACGTCTTTGGTGGCTGATAATATTACGCGCACCCGGCATGATTCTGAGCAGGAGCTGATTGGTCAAGGGATTGGCAATTTGCTCTCTGGGCTGTTTGGCGGGCTGCCGGGGGCTGGTGCCACGATGCGCACGGTGATCAATGTGCAGGCCGGGGGGCGATCGCCGCTATCGGGCATGTTTCATGCGTTGATTTTGCTGGCTATTGTGCTGTGGGCTGGGGGGGTGACGGCCCAGATCCCTAATGCGGTGCTGGCTGGAATTTTGATCAAGGTGGGGATCAAGATTATTGACTGGAGCTTTTTGTGGCGGGTGTGTCAGGTCTCGATGCGGGCGGCGCTGGTAACCTATGGCGTGTTGTTTCTGACGGTGTTTGTGGACCTGATTACGGCGGTTGTCGCGGGGGCCTTTGTGGCGAACATGCTGACGATTCATCGCCTGAGTAGCATTCAGTCTGAGCAGGTGCGGGCAATCACGCATCCGGATGAAGATTCGAAGATTGCTTTAACGCCTGAAGAGTGTCAACTGCTAGCTAAAGGCAATGGGCGCATTCTGTTGGTTCAGATGAGTGGCCCGATGAGCTTTGGCGCGGCGCGAACGATTGGCCACCATATGGGCCGCAGCTATGACGCTTTGATTCTAGATTTTAGCGCGGTGCCGCTAGTAGGCGTGACGGCTTCTTTGACGATTGAGTCTGAGATTAAAGCGCTGCGGGGGCGGCAGCGAGAAATCTTTATTGTAGGGGCTGAAGGCCAGGTAAAAGAGAGACTACGGCGATTTCAGGTGCAGGCAGCGCTGCCTAGCAGTAACTTTGTGCCAACTTGCTATGAGGCTTTGGTGCGATCGCTCACACTCTTAGGCCCTATGACTGCTTCAGAGCCTCTTATAATTACACCGTCGCCTGTTTCTTCGGAGAATAAAGCCCAAGAACGTAAAGCCTAAGCACATTAGGCTTCATTCAAAAAAATTGGGCCAAGATACTCTTGAACTGAGACAGCTATGGCATTTATTTATGGCGTTTGCTTTTCCTATGTTTGAGCTATCGAATATCTAAATGCCTCAAGCTGATCTAAAGCCATATCTTAAATTCCTATTCTTGCTAGTTTGTTATGTGCGTTAATCCGATTCAATCGCTGTGACAGCGGGAATGGATTCGCCTTTGTAATTGCTCTTAGAAGATCTATGCTCGAAGTTCTGCGCAGAACGTTGGCCCAGCTTAGCCTTTGCAAATCGTGATAGATGACGCTCCGAGACAATTTGCTCTGGATCAATGCCATCAAAGGTAGGTGGTATCCAAACTCGGATGACTAACAAAGCGCCGAGTACCAACAGAAAAACGCAGGTGACCAGCACTTGAGCCCACGGCGTTTCCAATACGCCTCTAACAATGATTTCTCTCAAAACGGAGACGATAGAGACTTCGACCGCAACCCCAATAGAAACTCGATGCTCTTTGAGATAGATAATGAGTAAGCGAAACAGCTCTACTAAAATCAGCAGAAACAAGATGTCTGATGTCACTGGCTGAAAATCTAGAGGTGGTAACAGCGATAGAGCCATCTCTCTCAGCTGTAGAATCATAAAGCTGAACAGCCCGACACATAGACAAATGACGATAAAATCTTGAACGGTTTCGAGCAGTCGAATAACGCCGTTACTACTGAGCCAGCGATACCAGGGTAAAACTGACGGTTGAGGAGTATCCATAACGGTCATCTAATAGGTTGAGCGTAATTATTTGATACGAATGCACTGAAGATACGCATTTTGCTTCAGTACATAGCAGTTAGCCAAACTGTATAGTTTTAGATTTGAAACTCTGCTCACATCAACAGGTTTGAGCTGATGTGAGCAAATTTCACAGGCTTTGGACAGAGGGGACTGTAGCAGGTGCCTTAGCAGTCATAGCTACGGCACTCAAGGGCGTAGGGATACTCGCTACAGTAACGGTCGAACATAAGTTGGCAAGAAGTGGACTGACCCAATTGACGCAAACGGGCAGACCGTAACTCTTCTACTGTTTCCCAAGCCAGTGCAACATCTACGCTTTGATAACCATGCATTTGAGTTAGCCGACGCGCGTGCTCTAGCGCTGCTTTCAATCTGTTCTCGTAGGTTGATTCTTGAGAAAGTGATGGCTGCTCGATAGCAGAAATAGTGGTAGCAGATGTAGCAGCAGTGGTAACAGGAGAAATCGTGATAGTAGTCATAGCGAATTACTAAAGTAGAGGACTGTTTGAACTCTCTACAGACTACACATAATCTGAGCGGATGACACTACCTAAAACATATAAGTTTTAACTATGACTTATTAGATTTGCTTAACTGAGCCGAAACTAACTAGCCCAAACCAAGCTGTCTCGTTTGGGCTCATTCCTTCTTTTAAACCGGCTGCACGACGACTAAGCCGTTAGACGCTGCCGTTAGACGCCACGTTCTGAGTCTCGGTCAGCATATCGATCGGCAGCTCCTTGGCAGCTCTTTTAAGAGGTAGCCTGCTGTAACCCTGATAGCAGCCCTTTTTGAGCCCAGGGCTGAGTGCGTTCTTCTTCTGTGCTGCGCGATCGCTGTGTACCAATCATGGCGATTTGGCCAGTGAGGATAAAGCTTGTGAAGCTAGCAATAACAATCACTGGCAGCATAGCGGTACCCGACAAAACGCTGAGAATGATACTAGTGCTGACGGGCGTTTTGGTGACGGCAACATTGACAGCGGCCATCAGGCAGACCATGCCAACCGTGGGATGGATTTGGGGCACGGCGATCGCGATCGCTAAACCCACGTTAGCGCCAATAAAGAACAGTGGAAAAATGAAGCCGCCTAAGAAGCCTGAGTGCAGCGTAAAGCTAATGGCAAACATCTTTGCGATCGCAATTAACACCAGCATCGTGACCCCCAGCGCTGAGCCGGTTTCAATCACGGTGTGAATTTGTTCTTCACTAAAAAACAGCGTTTGAGGAAAGAAGAAGGCAATCAGACCAATGCAAAGTCCGCCTAGCGTGGCCAACGCAACTTGATTGTGTTCTAGCGGCGCTAGCAGATAGCCAATCAGACGAAAAACATAGATAAACATGACCGCCACGCCTGCGCCTACAACGCCTAGCAACAGCCCTTCAAGTAAATTCATTGGCGTCAGCGTTGGGACAGATTCAAAGTGATAAAACCCGCCGATCGTAATGCCTGTGCTGATTCTAAACACCGCAAAAGAGAGCATGGCCGAAATCACCGCAGGGGCGACCGCCTCGTAATATTCGAGCCCGCGTCGGTGGGGAATTTCGAGCGCAAATAGCGCCGCACCAATCGGCGCGCCAAAAAACGCACCGAGGGCCGCGCTCATGCCACAAAATGTCAGCACGCGCACATTACTTTGTTTGAGCTGAAGCCTATCGCCCAACCAGCTGCCAAAGCTGCCGTTAACCTGCACTAGCGGCGCTTCTGGCCCAGCGCTACCTCCGGCGGTAATGGCAACTAGCGAGGCAATCACCATGGCAGGCGTTTTGCGAATATCAATGCGCCCCGACCGGTGAATGTTATCAACTACCGTTGCCATTTCTCCTGGCAAACCCATGACATAGAGAATGATGCCCACGCACAGGCCGCCGATGGTTGTGGCAATCCAGACGTAGTTATTGGTAGCGAGCCAGCTTGGGAAATAAGGATTCACCCAGTCTGGTAGGGTGTGCCAGACTCCGTGCATCATTGCTTCTAAAACAAAGTAGTACACAGTAGCCACTAGCCCACCGATAATGCCGATGGCCGCTGCGCAAAGAACGAGCTGCGAATAGGTGAGTATGTTCTTTGTGATAGGAACCTTGGCTGATGATAGCGATGTCTGCGTTTTTTCCTGTGCTTCTGTCTGCGTTTCTGATAGGGCCAAGTCAGTTTGAGTCATCATCTAGACTGATTCCTTGTGAGATTGCCTTGTGATATTGGCTGTGGGATTTGATAAAAGATCTAATCCAAATGTCCTGCGCTCTAAATTCTGCGCTCTAAATACTTTGTTTATATCAGTGTGTAAACGATAGAAGCGACCAACATATCAAGATTGCAAAAGGCATTTCGTACCTTTTGCTACAAACTATTTTGATGCTTTTGAAATCTGCATACAGGCTATGCGCTCAGTGCGCAGTCCTGAGCGCAGTCCTGTGCGCGGGTTTTTTCTGCCTGTGCATACCTACGGGCAATATAGCTGGCTAGTTTGTGCAATTTGCTCTTCAGCTTTGACCCTGTTTTCTGACAGCTTTAGCCGATGGCTGATCGAATAAACAGACCTATTGTGTGATTAATCGGTTCGGATGACTGACTTTCCGGGCCTCGTATTTTTCACATCTTGTATTTCTTATCTCTTGTATTTCTCACACAAAGATAGGTTGACGGGCAAAAACGTTCTGTCTTCTGTTTATTCAAACAGTCTTTATTTCAAGGAAACCCTAACGATGAAACGATTTCTTTCTACTATTTCGGTAGCTGCTAGCCTAGTTGTTTTTCAATCTGTTACCTATGCACAGATACCTATTGCACAGATACCTATTGCACAGAGCGCTGCTGATTTGCTAGTGCCCTCCGCTCAGCCTTCCTCTCTGGAGCGCTTGCCAGAATCAGACCCAGAACAGATTGCAGCGCAGCCACCGCTAGAGGTCAGGATATCTGATGAGGATTTTTTGGCCCCTGCAATCGAAGGAGACTGGAGGGTAGATTTACTGCCAGATCTAGCTAGAGAGAGCGGCTGCGCTTCGTCTTCGAGTGGCATTGTTGTTGTTTGTTTTTCTAGCAGACATTGAGTGAGGTGCTAAAGAAACCGAGGCACTGCTGAGACTGAAGCTAGCGCCGCTGTTTAGAGATTTCGCTATGAGACAGGGGTGGTCTGTTTCATGGCGTTGAGCAGCAAAGTTAGGGTTTGGTCTTCGGTTGGATTAACCTGACGGTCGAGCAGTGCAAGGTTGACCGCTTTTGATAGGGCGATCGCAGCAACATCCGGATCGAGGTCTGTCATCAGCGCCTCAATATTTTGAGGCACCTTTAAGGAAGCGCGAATGTTGGCCAGATCGTCTTCCTGAAATCCTAAGGTCTGAATTTGGGGCTTTAGCTTTTCCCAGTCGGGCACCTGCTGGTTGGGGTATCCTACCTGAATGACGTAGGCGAGCAGCCGGTAAAACTTGCTCCTTTGCGAGGCTGACATCTGATCGGGTTTAATCATGGGGGGATGATCATCAGTGCCTACCAGGGTCAGATTTTCTAGAATTTTTTCCCAATCATGGTCATTACAGGCTTCTGGTTTGCCAACCGTTAGCGAAACCTGAATTTGATTGGAGACGGCATCGACCTGCTGGACTTTTGCCTGCACGCCCAGAAATCCTAGCCAGTGAGCAATGGTCGTCACCAAGGTGGAGCGCGTCGCATTGCTGTTCGCGAGTAGTTGAATTTGCGTGCGCACCATAGGCCGGACTAGTTTTGAAAGCATACGAAGTATCCAAAAAAGCAAAAAGTCTATCTAATCATACAAAATTTGTCTGAATCGAACTGTTGCCAGCGCATCAAAATGCCGCATAAACTATACAGCCTCTTCATAGTTTCCACACGTTTGTAAGCGATAAGTGAAGTATGGAACTGATAAAGAGGAAGACCCACCATGCTAACTGTTGCCGACATTATGTCTACCAATGTGTTTACGGTGCGCAGCTCTGCGAAGGTGACGCAGGCGATCGCACTGATGCAGAAAAACGATGTGCGATCGCTGATCGTTGAAAAAGCTGTGGAAGGGGGCACCCATGGCATCGTTACCGAGCGCGATATTGTCTACAAGGTGATGGCCGAGTCCGTAGACCCACTGCACACCATGGTTTGTGAAATTATGCAGAATCCCTGCGTGGTTTTAGAATCGAAGCTCGGTTTGTTGGATACTGTTAAGCGCTTTCGAGACACGGGCATACAGCAGGCTCCGGTCATTGAATCCGGTCGATTGGTAGGAATTGTTTCTATTTCAGACATTATCACCAAGATCGATGTGACAGCGCTGGATTTGCCAGAGGACTGGGCAGAAACCGTGGAGACGGCGCTACGACACAAGCGTCTGTGCTGGGACGATGAGTGCGAGCTAGAAGAGAAGAACAAAGCGGCTTTAGAAGTGCTAGAAGAGCTGCGCCCAAAAACGCCCGAACCAAGCGGCAGAGCGCGCGCTTCGCTGTAGCGATTGTTGTCGCGAAGCGCGCAAGAAGTAGCCCTAAAAATTCCTTACTGATACTGTTTTTTCGCCCTATGTTTTTTCGCCCTATGTTTTTTCGCCATGTGTTCTTTTGCCGCATGTTTTTTTGAGTTCAATAATCAAGTAAAGGAGAAGACTCATGCTTGCAGGTTTATTTGAAACAATTATGGTTGGCGTTGATGATGACGCCGTGAGTCAGCCTGCTTTTGATAAGGCACTGATGCTGGCTGGAGTGACGCAGGCCAAGCTGCTAATTGTGCATGTGCTCAGCTCTACTGATGTGGACAAGCCTGCCTATGGCTATGCGGCGTTAGATGCGATCGCAGTTAGCGCGGTGCTGCATGACCAGTATGCACAGGCCTGGACAAACTATCGGCGGCGCTATGAGCAGCTACTGGCCCGAAAGGTAAAGATGGCCAAAAGCATGGGAATAAAGGCTGAGTCTATTCAGGCCGATGGTATGGCGGGTACGGCGCTGTGTAAACTTGCTCGCCAGCAGGGGGTTGACTTGCTAGTGGTCGGAAGTCACCGTCGCCAGGGGCTATCTGAGCTATTGGTAGGAAGCACGAGTAACTATATTACGCACCATGCACCCTGCTCTGTACTGGTGGTGTATCCGGCGGTAAGAGACGAACAAGACGCTGAACCGGCAGTAGAGAAAGAGACGGCTTCAATTGGCGTTTAGTGGCGGTTTGGTGAGCGGCGTTCAGATGAAGCCGTAGGTGTAGCGTAAGCCCTTGCCAGCACCTTTACGGGTAGGCTAACCAGGACTCTTAGGTTTTGCCTAACAGGAAAAGAGCTTGGGTTGCCCGGTAGGCTAGCGCACAGCGGGCAGTCTTTGGATAAAACTAGGTATCGTTGATTTGCTCAAGGATGAGAACGCTTGGATGGGAACTATAAATGCGATAACCCTCATTAAGCAGATTGTTTTAGTAAACGATATTGAAGATCAATCTCTAATGAGTCTTATGGAGCCCTGCTGACCCGTAAAGAGTATGAAACAATCTCTTATTCACAGCTTGCGCTTTCGCCTGCCCCTGCTTGTTTTACTAGGCACCCTGCCACCGATGCTGGCCGCGTTTTGGTATTCAAGCTCTCGAGCCGCCTACGTCATTTCCCAAGAAGCTAAAGCCAACATGGCCTTGCAGGCCGAAGCCTTGGCCCAGAATGTGTCTGGATGGGATGAGCAGAACACTTTGGCATTGAGAAATCTGAGCAAGCAGCCAGATATTCTCAGTATGGATATTACCCGTCAGCAACCTGTTCTAATGGAATTGGTCAAAACCTATAACCATCTATATTTGGCACATACTGCGAATCTAGACGGGTTTAATGTTGCTCGAAGCGATGGTAAAGAACCCAAGTTTTATGGAGATCGGCCCTGGTTTCTAGGTGCGATCGCAGGCGCTGAGATTACACAGCAGACTCTGATTGGCCGTACGAGTAAGGAACCAGCCCTCTGCGCATCTACCCCTATTGTTCAAGGGATTGGTCAAGGGATGGGCCAAGGGATGGGCCAAGGGACCGTCGAAATTTTGGGCGTGGCTTCAATCTGTACCGATTTAACAATGCTAGCGGCTCAAGTCGGTGCGGTCCGCCTAGGCGAGACCGGATATGCCTTTTTAGTAGATGCTGAGGGTCAGGTCTTGGCGCACCCCTTGCCAGAATTCTCCGCAGAGCTGAAAGATTTGAGCGCTTATCCTCCGGTCGCCGCCGTTTTGCAGGGGCAGAGTGCTGCCTTGTCCTTTACAGATGCAGCCAATATCAGCTGGATTTCCCATGAGATACGGCTGAATAACGGTTGGGGAATCATAGTGCAGCAGCAGGAATCAGAGGTCTTGCAGTCGCAGCGCGCCTACATGCGCTTATCGTTAACAGTCGCTGCCCTGTCGGTGCTAGGCGTCGGTACTTTGTCCTGGCTAATTGCGAACCGGATGCTTCATCCTATTAGCTATTTGACCCGTGCGGCAGCGGGCCTTTCTGAAGGCGACCTGACCCAGCAGGTTAAAATTCAGCGTAGAGACGAAGTCGGCATGTTGGCGACAGCCTTCAACAGTATGGCCCAGCAGCTGCAAGCGTCCTTTGCGGCCTTAAAGCAGACTAACGAAGATCTAGAACAACGGGTTAATCAGCGAACGGCTGAGCTAGAGAAGGTGCTGGCAGATCTACAACAAACCCAGACACAAATGATCCACAGTGAAAAAATGTCAGGTCTTGGGCAAATGGTTGCCGGTATAGCCCATGAAATCAACAATCCGGTCAATTTCATTCATGGTAACCTGCGCCACCTTGGAACCTACACCAAAGATCTTTTAGCCTTTTTGCAGCTTTACGAGAAACACTACCCTAACCCCGCTGCGGAGATTCAGGCACAAGCCGAAGATCTAGAGATTGACTTTATTAAAGAAGACTTAGAAAAAACGCTCTCTTCGATGAAAGTAGGGACACAGCGCATCCGAGAAATTGTATTATCGCTGCGCAATTTTTCCCGTATGGATGAGTCTGAGTATAAGGCGGTCGATATTCACGAGGGGTTAGAGAGCACCCTGATGATCTTGGCCCATCGGCTAAAAGCAAAATCCGATCGCTCGCGTATTCATATCATTCGAGACTTTAGTCATCTGCCGCTGATTGAGTGCTTTGCAGGTCAGCTCAATCAGGTGTTTATGAATGTTTTGGTGAATAGTATCGACGCCTTAGAAGCTGAAGAAGAGGCAAGCTCGAACGTTCAAAAGACACCAACAATTACTCTTCGAACTGAAATTTGTTCTGGGAATGTCGTCATCAGCATTGCTGACAATGGGCCGGGTATTTCGCCAGACGTTAAAGACCGCATTTTTGATCCATTTTTTACGACCAAAGCGGTGGGCCAAGGGACTGGCATGGGGCTAGCTGTCAGCTACCAGCTCATTACCGAAAAGCACAGCGGTAAGATCGAGTGTTTTTCTGACGAGGGCGTTGGCACTGAGTTTATCATCTCCATCCCGATGAAAGCGTCTGCTTCTGATCAGCCATTGTCTTCCCTTTAATTCTTGATCTTCCCTTTAATTCTTGATTAGGTGCGTAGTAGTCATCTAGCGTCGGTTAGCTAGTGAGGGATGAGGGTGCGCAGGTAGCGTACTGAACCAATGGCTGCTGGCGATCGCTTGTGGCAGCAAGCTCAACCTGTCCGTCAAGATTGGTTTGCCAGCCAGTTGCTTCAATGATATGAGCTGATTCACGCTCGGTGTCTGCTGCCGGACTAAGATTGGTTGATCGGCTAGAGAGATCTCGAATGTCCGTCCAAGATTGAGTGCCCTCCCGCAATTCCATCGGATTTGCGGGCAGTCCGCCACGACCAGTCGCGATGAATACGTTTTTATTGCCAGGATTGCAGCCCTGCGCTATCTGATCGCTCGAATCAGAGACAGTCTCTGGCAGTTCTATGAGTCCACTGTTTGGATCAAGACTGAAGTCGTTGATTTCAACGGTGCCATTCACACCAAAGCGAGAACTCGCGGTGATGTCGTTTTCAGGGGTGAGCTGATCGCGAAACGCTAGGCCAAAAATACCTTGCGTCTCAATGTGGATATTGCCGCCTGTTCCCTGCACGGCATTGGCGACCAGATCGCTGTTTTCTAGCCCAATCACAACAGGCGCGTTGATGATGATATTGCCGCCATCGCCCGATCCACCCGCTTCGGCACTAATTACACTACGATGACGCAACAGCAGCGCCTCTTCGACATTGAGCACTAAGTTACCGCCCTCCCCGACTGCTGTGGCGGCTCGAATTTGGCCTTGCTGGTCTAGAAAGATTGAATCTGCCTCGATTACTAGCTGCCCAGCATCACCGCTGCCTACGTTTTCAGCGGCAATATAGCCTCGATTTGAGACTCGAATAAGGGGCGACACGATAGATAAATCGCCTGCGTCTCCGCTGGGTAGGGGCGGCAGTCCAAATATTTGCTGAAACTGCCCTGGTGGGTTTTGCCCGGAGGCTGTGATCCGGCTAGGCTGCGAAACAACCGAACCAGCACCCTCAATTTCTATAGACTCATCAGCCTGGATAGTTAAGCTTCCGGCGTTACCCGATGCAGACGTACTTGCAGAAATGAGTCCCCCGCCTTGCAGCCGCAGCCTTCCGGTTCGAATGTCGATAATGCCAGCGTCACCGCCAAAGAACGTGGTGGCGGCGATAAAAGAAGCCCCGCCGGTGCCTGCGTTCTCTCCTAAAATAGACAGGGTGTCTGAATAAAGATAGAGTCCGCCGCCGCCAGCACCGCCGAAGACCAAAGAACCGATACCTGCACCCTCTTGCAATAGAATTTCTGGCGATCGCACAAAAATATCGCCTCCCCTACCGCCACCACGGCTAGAAGGCGTATTAAACCCACTGGTGTCAGTTGCTACCGAAGGAGAGTAGCCAAATATTTGAATTGATTCAGCAGCCTCAACTGTGATATTTCCACCTCTTCCTCCATTCTGAGCCGTTGTTGCATTAATGCTGCCTCCGTTTTGACCTGTAATTTGCCTGGCTAAAACTTCAATGTTGGTTCCCTCGCCTTGGCTCAGATTTTCCGAGAGAATTTTACCTGCTTCAAGGCTAGCTAATGTGGCTTTTAGATCTAGTGAATCCACATTAATTTGAATGCTTCTGGTTGTATTTTCTGTTCCTTGATGCTGTACAAATACGGTTGAGCCGTCTTGAATTTGCAGCCGGTTTCCGTAAATTTGAATGCTTCCCCCAGGACTGCCACTAGCGTCTATTTGGGTGCTGTTCGTTAGGTAGATGTCGGCTAGTGCGATGTCAGTACTGTAATCGAAGCGCCAGGGTTCTGACGCTGTGTTCGGGTCTGGGTTTGTGTCTAAAACGACTGTGCTTCCTTGACCGTTGCGGAGACTACTGCGGATGCTGCCAAGTTCAATCTGTCCGCTTTCGGCTGTGAGTGTGCCGTTGTCTATTTGAATGCCGTTGCCGATAAGGGCGATCGCAGATCCTGCTTGAACCTGTAAGTTTGCGCCATTTACAAGAATACTGCCTGTGCTAGTGCCCATGTGAAGGCCTGTCGGCGCGCTGATGGTCAACAGAGGGATGCGGTTGGGTGCGATCGCGCTAAACTGCGCGCCGTCTGCAAAGGAAAGGCTGTCGGCTGTGCTCGCAACGAATGAACCGCCAATATCTAGAGACGCATTGGGGCCAAAGACAATCCCCGATGGATTGAGCAAGAATAGATTAGCTGGATTTTGTGTGCTTACTAGGCCATCAACGTTAGAAACTGTGCCGCCCGTAACGCGCGAAAAAATATTTTCAATGGTTGCGGCATTCTCGAAGCGAACAGCACGGCTAGTGGGCACAGAAAATTGGCTGAAGCTATGAAAAAGATTGCCGCCTAGCTCACTGCCGCCTGCAACGGTGTAGCTAGCGGCGCTAGTGATGACGTTGGTTGGGTTTGAAAGTGAGCCATCGGATACTACTTGTGCGATCGCGCTTTCCATCGCTATCGTCAGGCTAGTCAACAAACTTAAACAGCCGACTAGCCATTGCATCCTCAGACCTAGTGGGTAGTAATAGAGACTGTGCTTTATCAGACTTGAGAGATTGGTAACCATCATACTCAAGCGATCTCCTCACCAGACGTGGAGGACGTTCTTACCCTCTCATTTCCCAATCAGCTTACCATTCAGATCTCTCCGATAAAGAAGGCTTCAAAGCCTCTTTATTATCTGTAGTCTACTGGCTGTAGTCTACTGGCTGTAGTCTGCGCTGCATACAGACGCATCCCACAGGGGCGCTTAAGGGGCGCTTATTGATTCAGTATTGATTAATACAGCTTGTTCCCTCTACGCATTGCATACTCTTGATATAACAAGTTGATGTAACCAGTTAATTGAGGTCATGCTTTATAACGCCTGTACATGAGGTTCGCTAGGGCCAATGGGGATTGGCTACTCCCGGTTCGCCCTGCCAGTGGCCGTCACTACCTACGCTAACGAGCGCGCTAAAAGTTCCTATATATAACCTGCGCCTCTTTGCTTTTTTAGAGGCGCATTTTTTTTTAAGCTCGATTTGTCTCGAAAGATTTGTCTCGAAAAATTTGTCTCGAAAAACTTGTTCACGTAAACCTAAGGTCTTTACTATATGCTCTCTCCAGACATGCTTTCCTCAGAGATGCGATCGCCCAGCTTAGAGACCAAACCATCGCCCAATTTAGATGCCGAAGATTTTGAACCAGCGGCCCCTGTCACGGCTGAACAAGTTCAACAGTTTCGGCGCGATGGCTTTTTGGTCATCGAAAATCTGTTTTCGCCTGAGCAAGTCGAGAAGCTGCTACAGCGGTTTGATGCGCTCTATGCAGGAGAGTTTGAAACGGGCATTTACCCAGATGAATGGCACTGGAATCCTCATTTGGGGCTGCCAGCGGTAGCCGGGCAAATGACGGGCGTGTGGCGCTGCGATCGCACGCTAGCCGCAATGGTAATGTCTGAAAAGGCGGGCCAAATTGCCGCCATGCTAGAGGGCTGGTCTGGCACTAGGCTGCTGACCGATGGCCTCTGGCAAAAGCCGCCCAGCGCTAAGGAAACGACGCTGCATCAAGACTCAATGTACATCAACGCGCATCAGCCGGTGGGCGAAACCACGACCTGCTGGGTGGCGCTGAGCAACGCTTTTCCTGGGGCGAGCACAATAGAGTATGTACCCGGTTCTCACACCTGGCCGAGATCAAACGCAGTTGCAGAATTTCACAACAAAGATAAAAGCTATCTGTCGCAAATGGAAGCTGCCGCTCAGCAAGCCGGTGCCAAAAAGCCAGAAGTCGTTCAGATGGAGCTTTCTCCGGGTAGCTGCGTGTTTCATCACGGCAACATTTGGCACGGTTCGGGCAAAAACATAAGGGATGTGGTTCGCCGCAGCTTAGTGATTATCCATGTGCCCGCTGAGTCTACTTTTCAGGAGGCTGGGGCGTTTATTCCGGGTGGCTATATCGCGGCAAAATATCGGCGGCATGGCGATGACACGATGGACGAAAGCTTTTTTCCGATTGTGTGGCAAGAAGATGGCTATCGCACGCCTTTTTTGAATACTGAATTTGAGAGGCTGTGAGTAAGAGACTGTGAGTAAGAGACTGTGAGTAAGAGATTGTGAATGAGAGATTGTGAATGAGAGATTGTGAATGAGAGATTGTGAATGAGAGATTTTGAGAGCGTATGACAACTTCTTTGCCCACCGATCTGTCTACTGGTCTGGCCGCTGATCTGGCTGCCGATCTGGTCACTGATTTAGCCACCGATCTGGCTGCTGATTGGGTGACTGACCGAACGCCAACGGCTGAACAAAAGGCGCTGTTTCACCAGCAGGGCTATCTGATCGTAAAAAATCTGTTGAGCCCTGAGCAGGCGGCGCAAATTGTAGAGCGGTGCGATCGCCTATTTCAAACCCAGTTTGAGACGGGCATTTATCCAGATGAATGGTACGGTCGCCCAGGGCTTAGCCAGCCGAATGCCACCCGGCAAATGACCGGGCTGTGGCGCTGCGATCGCACGCTAGCGAGCTTTACCCTGTCGAGTGCGATCGCTCGTCTCAATGCCACCCTCATGGGCTGGGACAGCGCCCGCTACGGCCTAGACACCTTCTGGGCCAAGCCGCCTAGCGCTCCTTCCCTCTACTTTCATCGCAACAGCACCTACGTCAGCGCCATTGACCCACCAGAGGCCCCCACCTGTTGGATTGCGCTCAGCTCTACCACTGCCGATACTGGTACTGCCGATACTGGCACCCTAGAAATTGTGCCAGGCTCTCACCGCTGGCCTGCCTTCACTGCCGACAAAGTTCGCTTTCTGCACGCCCCGGCTGAAGACTATCGCACGCCCCTCTGGCAGGCCGCCGCTGAAGCTGGCTTAGCGCAGCCTTCAGATCGGCCCTTAACGGTGCCCGTAGAACTTTCTGTGGGTAGCGCTATTGTTCTACATGGCAACCTGTGGCACGGCTCTGGCCCTAACTATAGCGACAGCCAAACCCGGCAAAGCCTCTCGATTACGACGCTGCACGGTGAGGCCAACTATCAGCCGCCGGGTAGCGGTAAAGGCTATATCTTTGATCGCTACCGCATGATCAACAGTTTAGAGCTGCACGAAAGCTTTTATCCTGTACTGTGGCGTCGCGCTGATGGCGATCGCACGCCTTTTTTGCAAGCGTATTGTCAGGATGCGTTGGCGGACTAAGCGAAAACCCTATGGCAAACGAAAGCTCAGAACTGAAAATCTCGGAAGATATGCGCTCTGATAGCCGAACGCTACGATTGGCGAGCTTTGACGTAGGCACGGATGATTTGCACTGGTGGGCTCCTGAACTGTTGGAGCGCTACCCAGAAGGCTTTTACGAGATGCACCAGCAGCTATTTACCGAGACCTGTGAGAAAAGCAGTCCGGCAGATTTAGGCGGTGTGCCGCTCGATGGCGTTGCGCTCATTAAATTTGAGCCCCGCAAGTTTCACTATCCGACCCCTGAAGAGCTAGCAGCGTTAGACGGCATTATGATATCAGGCTCGGCTAGCGGCGCTTATGATTCAGATGAGTGGGTTATTCGCCTATGCGAAGTGATTCGAGACTACCACTCGCAAAAGATACGGCTATCGGGCTTTTCTTTTGCGCCGCAAATTGTGGCTCAGGCGCTGGGCGGTAAGGTGGAACCCAATCCACCGGGCAGCGAGCTGTCTGTGGTGACGATTCATCTGACGCCTGCTGCCCAGCAGTATTTTGGGGGCGATCGCACCGACTATCGCATCCAGGTTCATCACAATGACGGTGTGACTGTGCTGCCACCGGGCGCGGTTTCACTGGGCACCAGCGGCGTTACCGAGCACTTAGGCTGGATGCTCGGTGGTCATATCCTCGTTTTTTCTGGCCATCCAGAATACTCTCGCGATCCTTGGATTCTAGAGCGGATGATGCTGGCCGAAAGACGCGATCGCCTGGTTCCTGCCCAGCTTATCGACTTTGGCCTGCAAGCCTTGTGGAATCCAACAGACTATATCTGGCAGACTCAGCAGCAGTTCCGCTTTTTCTTAGGCCAGCTTTGTGTATAGATTTTAATCTAAAGCGCCTTGCTAGAGCGCCTTTTGGGTTTTAGCTTTAGAAATTTGTTTCAGGCATTTGTTTCAGGCATTTATATCTAAGGATGCTGCTGCCCGCTGACAAAAGTTAGTAGGCTTGAGAGTAGCCCGCCTATACGACCCTGGTAGCGACTGCTTATGTCTCCTGCTTTTACGATTGGTGTTGAAGAAGAGTATCAAATTATCGATCCGCAGACGCGATCGCTTAGGGGCCTTTCAAAGGCACTGATCGAAACTAACCAAGATTTGGGCGCTTCGCAGGAGGTTATGCACGAGCTGTTTCGCTGTGAGGTAGAGATTGCGACAGACGTTTGCCAGACGCTAGATGAGGTGCGTCAGGCGCTGGTGACGGCAAGGCAGGCGGTGGCGAGTGCAGCGGCAAAAAATGAGGTGGCGATCGCAGCGGCGGGAACGCACCCTTTCTCTAGGTGGAAGGATCAAAAAATTACGCCGAAAGAACGGTATCACGCTTTGCAAGACAATTTGCAGCAGGTGATTAGCGAGCTAATTATTTTGGGCTGCCATGTTCATGTGGGCATTGAAGATCGAGAAATGGCTGTGCAGGTCGTTAACCGCTCTCGCATCTGGCTACCGACGCTGCTGGCGCTGACGGCCAATTCTCCTTTTTTAGAAGGGCAAGACACGGGTTACGATAGCTACCGCATGGCGCTGTGGTGCGGACTGCCGACGGCTGGGCCACCGCCACTGTTTGAAGACTATGTTGACTATCAGCAGTTTATTCAGCAGCTAATCGATACAGAAATTACTAACGATCCGACCAAGGTGTATTGGGATATTCGTCTGTCTGAGCGCTTTCCAACGGTTGAGTTTCGGATGTCTGATGTGTGTAGTCGAATAGATGAGGCGGTGATGCTGGCGGGTCTGCTGCGCGCGATCGCCTATACCTGCTATCAGGATGCGCTCAACGACCGGCCCTTTCCGCAGGTAAAAGGAGAAATGCTAAAAGCGGCGATGTGGCAAGCTGCCCGCTACGGATTAGACGGCAATCTGATTGATTTTAGAACAATGCAATCGACGCCAGGAAAATCGCTAATGGCGTCTTTGCTAGAGTCTGTGAAACCGGCGCTACAGCACTTTGGTGATTGGGCTCTGGTCAGTGAGCAAATAAACAATATTTTGACTTATGGCAACGGCGCTCAGCGGCAGCGGCAGATCTATGAAGCGGCAGGTGGCTATGAAGCGGTTGTCGATCGGCTGACTGAAGACTTTTTGCCATAGTGTTTATAGGCATAGTTTTCACGCAGATGGCATCGTGAGCCGGTAGCCCTATTCTGGGCAGGCTTACGAAACGATTTGGGGGCAGCGGCTTTCAGCATCTTTGCTGCTAGCCACGTTCTGCTGAGTTGTTTCCTGCGCCGCTTTGTCTAACCACAGCACCGAATCTTTTAGGCTGTGCACAACTTCTGTATTGTCGGCAGTTTCAATAAACATTAGCTCATTGCTGACGCTAATGGCCCGAATTGCGCTCCAGGTTGTTTCTTGTCTGACCAGTAGCTTGGAGGTGCTTTCAGAGAGTCGTTTAATCGCTCGCCAGTTTTTCCACAGGGCTCTGCCCGTATCGTAGTTGAACTGATAGCCTCGCTGTACAGAAAAGTACCGATAGATATCAAAAGCTGTGTTTGTGTCGCCTTGGCCATTTTCTGCTGCCAGAAACTGATGACGATGGAGCAGTTGTTTTAGCAGCAGCGTGTGAGGAGATTTCTGACGCAGGTAAAACTGTTTTGGCTGGCTGCGTATATCGACTTTGATCAACGGGCCGTCTTTGTGGCTAATCAGCTGATTGACGCCGCAGATGGTTTCAGCTTTAAAGGTTGGGTTGGCGAGTAAGACTTCTTTCTGTCGAAGAGAATTCTCGATAAAGGTTTCTATGAGTTCGGTGTTAGTGAGCATTTCAGGTAGATGGTAGCATTGTGGTCTATTTTTCTGATTGAAAATAGAAAACCCGGAAAAATACCGAAATTTGGGTGTATTTACGCCCAAAAAACTCATATTTTCGCCACATTACTCGCTCTTTACACTATTCCTGCGTGATCCTCCCTAGGTTTAATGGGTAGCGAGCTATGCTGAGGGGGCTGCTACACCTGACTGGCTGACTACAATGGGGCGATCGCGCAAAACCCTTCTCCACTTTCTCACTGCCTTTTTTCCAGATCTGCCTCGCGAAATATGGATTTTGGTGTTTGGCCAGCTCTTTGTCTTCATTGGTCAGGGCTTTACGCTAGTCTATGCCTCTATTTTCTTTGTCAATCAGCTGGGCTTTTCACCCACGCAGGTAGGGCTGGCGCTTAGCAGCTCTGGGCTGGCGGGCATTTTTGTGCGGTTTTTGGCAGGCTGTGCGATTGATTCTAAATGGCTGGGGCGAAAGGGGACGCTGCTGCTAGCTTCTGCGATTTGTGCGCTGGCCTGTTTGTGCTTGGCGTTTGCAGATACCTTTGCGCTGCTGGTGGCGGGAAATGTGCTGCTGGGCACGGGGGGCAGCCTTTACTGGCCTGCAACGCTGGCGGTGACGGCAGATTTGAGCACGGATGAAAATCGGTCGGAGGCGTATGCGCTCTCTCAGCTATCGAATAATTTGGGGCTGGGCGTAGGTGCGCTGCTGGCGGGGCAGTACATGGCGATTGATGGCAGCTATCAGGTGCTGTTTTTGGCAAAGGGGGCCGTGTATTTGCTGTTTGGCGGGGTGATTTGGCGGGCGATCGCAGAAACGCGTCAAAAGGAAACGACGCTGCGACAGGTGGCGATTAACTGGACAGAGGCACTGCGCGATCGCCGCCTGACTATTTTTTTGGTTGCCAACACGTTTTTTGCTATTTATGGCGCGCAGCTTAGCAGCACGTTGCCGCTATACCTGGCGAACTTTATTCCTAGCGGCAATATTTCTAATGGCAATGGAGCGCTAGGCTTTTCAGAACAGATGATTAGCTATTTGTTCTTTTGGCATGCGCTGATCAAGATTGTGGGTCAGCTGCCGGTTGTGCGGTGGACAAAGCAGATTGACTATGTGGTGATTTTGCTGGTGACGCTGCTGGCCTGGGCGGGCGGTGCGGCGCTGTTTTGGCTGGCGGGCACGGTGGCAGGCTACGCGCTGATAGTGGCGCTAGGCGGTTTCTTCTTTGTTGCGATCGCAGAAATTCTCTACGGCCCGGCGGCAAGTTCGCTCGTCGGAGAGCTGGCACCGCCAGAGCAGCGAGGCATTTACTTTTCGCTAGAGTCGGAGTGCTGGGCAGTTGGCTTTTTGATCGGTCCGGCGCTGGGCGGCTGGGCGCTAGATCATCCGGTGCAGTGGGGGGCAAATCTTTGGCTGGTGCTGGTAATTAGCACGGGGGTGCCGGGGATGATTCTGTTCTTTTTACGGCAGTTGGTAGTGCAAGAGAGCTTGGATGCGACAAAATAGCGTCATTTTTTCCTCATTACAACAGATGTGAAATGCTCTGAAATGCTAGCTCTTCTAAAATACTCTCTGAGTAGGCAAGCCTAATTAACTGTAAAACGCATTTCGACTACGCTCAATGCCCGGTTTGCCATTGCCCGAGGGCTGAGCGGAGCCGAAGCCCGTCAGGTGATGCGATCTTTGCAGGCCGCGCAAAAACAGAACTTACGCCCGCTGCGATCCTTCAGTCACAGCCAGCAACCGTTTAGCCACTAACAGGGCTTGTTCAGTTGCCCCCTGCGACCCTTCAGTCATCCACTGCACTTTATCAGTCGCACCCTGCGACCCTTCAGTCATCAACGGCACCTTATCAGTCGCACCCTGCAATCATTCAGTCACTAACTGCACTTGTTCCGTCGCGCCCTGCATCAATTCCGCTTCATTTCGTGGCCATTTCTGCCCGCCTACACTTGACTCATCGCAAAAATCAGCCTATGTTCTTTAGCTAAGGTGGTGATGCCAATCACGCCTGTTTTCTCAGAACTCATTTGACTCAAGCGCCATTGGTAGGTGTTAGCAGCACCCACCAATGGCTAGGCTGACAAACTGGTCTAAGCAGTCTGTAGCTTAAGGGCACTGTACCTTAGCTACCCCGATTTGCACTACATTTTGCGGCGTAGCTTTGGTCTTGTGGGTTCTGGTTTCCTCCCCAACTTGTCTTAAACCGGAGACCAGACACTCATGTTTATCCCTTCTGCCCTGGGCGCTACAGCGTCCACAGTTCAAGCTGCGCAGCCCGCAGCCTCCCCCGCATCCATTCCACCCGTCCCACGCGAGCAGGTTCGCCATCTGCTGTTTGGCACCCTCGCCGCCGTGCAAAGCACCATCCGGTTGCTGCATAGTCTGGGCTACGCCGAGCCGAATGATTGGAGTCGGCCCCTATCTACCGGCAGGCCGAATGAGGTGATGGCAATTTTGACGAAGCGGGCAGGCGTGGAGTAGGCGAAAGCCGCCGGGTTTGGTTTGTTGATGTGCTGCCTGGGGCTTGGCTGTCAGGTGCTGGGCGGCAAAGAATCGAGCCAGCTTTGAAAATCTGTTCTATCTGAGTCATCCTTATCGCTCCTCATCTAGTCGTATGCTTGCGATCGCATATCGTCAGCATTTCATTGCCACCCGGCTGTAGCTCATAGTCTACTGTTTCTACCTGGCACTCATAGCCCCGCGCTTGAAAATGCCTGATAACCGGGTCTAAATGAGGCGATTTTGTCTGGGCCAATGTCACGAGTGGAAAGATTCTCGCTTCTGGGCTGACGCGCAGCATGTCTGCGATCGCCTCAATATGAAACTTAGTATCTAGCTGCTCAGAATACAAAAACAGAAAGTGAGAACTCAAACTCAGCGCGTAGCTATCATCTGCGTAAGCGAGGTGGGGCAGTTCTCCAACCGCATAGCGCCCCGCCTGCTTACCGGCTTCGTAATCGGCGTAAAAGCGCTCGGCTGTTGCAATGCGGTGCTTTCTCAGCGCAGTCGGTGAATCGTGATAGCCCCAAACCCAGTCGTCAGGCGTGCTTTCAATTTGAGCCATAATGCCATCAAGCACGGCATAGAAGCGATCGCGAATCTCTTCACCGCCAAACGCATACAGCGGGTCACAAGAGTGAATCCGATAGCCCTTTGCCGTTCCTTCTGCGTTAAAGCTCGCAGGCCCGTCTGCCACACTCAAAATAGAGCGCTGCAAATCCGACTCGCTTAGCGTAAACATACGAACATATTCGTCAAGCGATCGCCCAAAGGGCACCACGCGCTCTAGCTGCATCGCCATAGCAACTACGCCTACGAGGCTTCTACTTCAGGCTTCTCTGACTCAATCTTTTCAGTTGCAGATGCCTTAGTTGTCTTACTCGCTGCCGCTGTTGTAGATTTCGTTTTGGTGCCAGTCTTGGTGCCAGCTTTAGTGCCAGTCGCTTTGGCGGCTGTTGTTTTAGTGGTTTTCTTTGCAGCTGCGGTCTTCGTTGTTTTCTTAGCGGTACTCTTTTTGGCCGTACTCTTTTTAGCCGTGCTCTTCTTGGCGGTACTTTTCTTGGTGGTACTCTTCTTGGCCGTACTCTTTTTCTTTACCTCGCCGCCTTTCTCTTTCAGCAGGGCCACCGCTTCTTCTAGCGTCACTTCCTGCGGCTTTTTCCCTTCCGGCACCGACACATTTACCTTGCCATGCTTAATGTACGGGCCATACGGTCCGTCGTACACATTAATGGGCTCCTCATCCACCGGGTGCTTGCCAATCTCATGAATCGGCGTTACGGCCTTGCGACCTCGACCGGCCTTTGGCTGTGCCAGCATTTCCAACGCCCGCGCTAGCTCAATGGTCAGCACGTCATCGTCACCCTTAATAGAACGATAGTCGTCCTTGCCGTCTTCTTTACCCTTGGTATGAACCACATACGGCCCAAATCGGCCCAGGCTCGCCTTCACGTTGTTGCCCGTTTCTGGATGAACGCCCAGCAAACGCGGCAAAGACAATAGCCCCACCGCCATTTCTTGCGTCACGTCCTCTGCCTTTACGCCCTTCGGCAAAGACGTTCTCTTTGGCTTTTTGTTTTCTTCGGTAACGTCGCCTAGCTGTACATAGGGGCCAAATCGACCGATGAGAATATACATCGGCTCGCCGGTTTCAGGGTGCAGCCCAATTTTCTCAGGGCCTTCTGTCTTCTGCTTCAGCAGCACCTCCACCTGCTCATCATCCAAATCCGCCGGGCTCACCCCGTTCGGAATAGACGCGCGCACCGTCTCTTCATCTCTTTCTAGCTCTACATACGCCCCATACTTTCCAATTCGCACTTTCGCGAGCAACCCGTTGAGATCTACCGTGCGGGCTTCTGTTGGATCGATATTGTCTTGGCGCTCTTCTACCTGATGGGCCAGCCCTTTGTCACCCTTATAAAACCCTTTAAGGTAGGGCAGCCATTCCACATTCCCGGTTGAAATATCGTCTAGGGTTTGTTCCATCTTGGCTGTGAAGTGCACATCTACCAGATCAGGAAAATTCTGTTCTAACAGCTCGGTGACGGCGAAGGCGGTAAAGGTAGGGACAAGGCTATTGCTAATTAGCTCGGCGTAGCGACGCGCCACCACGGTACTGATGACAGTGGCGTAGGTGCTAGGCCGACCGATGCCCTCTTTTTCGAGGGTTTTAACCAGTGAGGCTTCGGTGTAGCGGGCGGGCGGCTGGGTTTCGTGGCCAATGGCTTCAAGGCCTTTGCAGTTGAGGGTGTCGCCGGGTTTGACCGCAGGCAAAATCACTTCTTGGTCTTCGATGGCCGCGTCAGGATTGTCAGAGCCTTCGACATAGGCGCGAAAGAAACCGGGGAAGTCAATGCGCTTACCCGTCGCTTTAAAGATGGCGTCATCAACTTCAATTTGCATGGTGATGTTAGTTTGACGCGCTTCGGCCATTTGAGTAGCTACAGTGCGCTTCCAGATCAGGCTGTAAAGCTTCAGCTCGCGCTCTTTGAGCGAAGTCTCTTGAGGAATGCGAAAGACTTCACCAGAAGGGCGAATGGCTTCGTGAGCCTCTTGTGCGCCTTTGCTTTTGGTTGAAAACTGGCGGGGCTTGGGGCTGAGGTAGTCTTTGCCATATTTGGTTTCGACGCAGCTGCGGGCGGCTGCGATCGCCTGCTTAGACAAACTGGTCGAGTCCGTCCGCATGTAGGTGATAAAGCCTTTTTCGTACAGACTTTGCGCTGTCCGCATCGTATCGCGAGCCGACAGCCCCAGCTTGCGGTTGGCCTCCTGCTGCAAGGTAGAGGTCGTAAAAGGCGGTGCGGGCTTGCGGGTATTTGGCCGCTCGTCTAGGCTCGCGACATTCCAAAGGCTGCTTTCTAGTCGACTACGGAGCGCCGTGGCTTCGTCTTCGTTCAGCAGCAGCACATTGCGACCCGCCTTGACCTGCCCGGTTGACTCGTCAAAATCGCTGCCGTTGGCTACGCGAGTGCCCCCAACTGAAACCAGCTTGGCATCAAACGGACTGCGCTTCGCCTTTGTCTTTTCTTCTAGCAGTGCCGCCTTCAGATCCCAATAAGCGCCTCGTCTGAAGGCGCGTCTAGCTCGCTCTCGTTCGACTAGCAGCCGCACCGAAACAGACTGAACTCGGCCTGCCGATAGCCCAAACGCGATCTTTTTCCACAATAGCGGCGAAACCGTATAGCCCACTAGCCGGTCTAAAATGCGCCGGGTTTCCTGGGCATGAACCAGCTTGTCGTCAATGTTGCGGCAGTTAGAAAGCGCGTCTTGAATCGCCTCTTGGGTGATCTCATGAAAGACCATGCGCTTGGTGGGCACCTTCGGCTTCAATACCTGAAGCAAGTGCCAGCTAATGCTTTCCCCTTCTCGGTCTTCGTCAGTCGCCAGAATCAGCTCATCGACTCCTTTTAAGGCGTCTTTTAGGGTTTTAACCACCTTCTTTTTATCAGAAGGAACGATGTATAGCGGCTCGAAGTCTGCGTCGGTGTTGACCCCAATTTGAGCCCACTTCTCTTTTTTTACCTTGGCCGGAATTTCTTTTGCCGACTTAGGCAGGTCGCGGACGTGACCCATTGATGCCTCTACCTTATAGCCTTTGGGCAAGTAGTTGCGAATGGTCTTGGCTTTGGTAGGGGATTCAACAATGACAAGCGTAGACATACGACCTATACGTTCTCAACTTAGGTGGATGGTATCTGGGGTGGATGGTATCTGGGGTGGGTGGTATCTGGCTAATGAGTGACTCTTAAACCGTGAGACTAAAGCCAAGCCAGCCTGGCTGAGCTAGGTTGGGCTCAAGTTTGGGTTCAAGTTTGGGTTCAAGTTTGGCCTCAGGTTAGGTTGGTTCAAGCATTCCCACCGGGACGTGTAGCTGGGCTGTATGAGGAATCTGCATTACAAATCACCCGCTACAGATCACAAGATTTGACGCGCCTTATTTCACAAGCGCCTCTTCTAAGTGCCTCTCTATATATAGCGATAGATCAAAATGGTTCAATTCGTCTACCCTAATTTCCACGCTTTGCTTACTTTGTCGTTGCTTTTGGTAAGCACCTATTTTTCTTTGTAGCGCTAATTGATCGATTGTGTCTATTAAATTTTGCGGGGATGTCTAAATTTGCGGCTGGTGGCTAACGCTGTTTTTATCGGGATCTTTACTGGGGCTCTGTTGGGGCTCTGTTGGGGCTTTGCCGTCTTTTGCGGCTGTTTCTACAAAAAACTTCAATGGATAGTGGGGTTATCGGAAGATACACGGTAAGATTTCAAGGGAAAAACTTTACCTGGCCAATATTTCTGGGCTGTACTCAATGGATTTTGCCAATATTGCCGCTCAGCTAAATGCGGGCGTTATCTTGCCGGAAGGAATCGTCATCGTCACGATTATGGTGATTATCGTGACGGATATTATTGGCGGACGGGGGGTGACAAAGTGGCTTCCCTATGTCGCGATCGCAGGCCTGCTTTCTGCGGTTGCCGATCTGTTTTTGCAGTGGGATGCAGCCGATCCGATTGCCTTTTTAGGTAGCTTCAATGGCGATGATTTAAGCATTGTTTTCCGTGGGATTATTGCTCTGTCGGCAGTGGTGACAATCCCGATGTGTATTCGCTACATTGAGCGCTCGGGCACGGCGCTGGCTGAGTTTTTAGCAATTTTGCTTGCAGCCACGCTAGGCGGCATGTTCCTTTCGGGCGCAGATGAGCTAGTAACGGTGTTCGTCTCGCTAGAGACGCTGAGTATTTCGTCGTATCTGCTGACTGGCTACATGAAGCGCGATCCCCGCTCGAACGAGGCGGCGCTAAAGTATTTACTGATTGGCGCGGCAAGCGCGGCAATTTTCCTTTACGGCATGTCTTTGCTATACGGGCTTTCGGGTGGTGAGACAAATCTGGCTGCGATCGCAACTCAAATCGCCGCTAGTAACGAAGAAGCCCCGATTGGCCTAATTGTTGCCCTTGTCTTCGTCATCGCCGGGATCGCCTTCAAGGTGGCAGCAGTGCCCTTCCACCAGTGGACGCCCGACGTTTATGAAGGATCGCCAACGCCCGTTGTCGCCTTTCTTTCTGTCGGCTCTAAAACCGCAGGCTTTGCCCTGGCCATCCGGCTACTGCTCACGGCTTTCCCGATGGTGGCCGAGCAGTGGCGGTTCGTCTTTGCGGCGCTGGCCATCTTGAGCATGGTGCTTGGCAACGTGGTCGCGCTTGCCCAAACCAGCATGAAGCGACTACTGGCCTACTCATCGATTGGCCAAGCTGGCGTAATTATGATTGGCTTCATCATTGGCACTGACGCGGGCTACTCCAGCGTCATCTTCTATCTATTCATCTATCTGTTTATGAACCTGGGCGCGTTTACCTGCGTCATCTTGTTCTCCTTGCGCACTGGCACCGACCAAATCAGCGAATACAGCGGCCTTTACCAAAAAGATCCCCTGCTGACGCTGTGTCTAAGCGTTTGCTTATTGTCGCTCGGTGGCATTCCGCCGCTCTCTGGCTTCTTCGGTAAAATTTACGTCTTTTGGGCGGGCTGGCAGTCAGGTGCCTACACCCTAGTGCTAGTGGGGCTAATTACCAGCGTCATCTCCATCTATTACTACATTCGCGTCGTCAAAATGATGGTCGTTAAAGAGCCTCAAGAGATGTCCGACGTGGTCAAGACATACTCTACAGATGATTGGGGCTTGCCAGGAATGCAGCCGTTACGGGCCAGCCTAGTGCTAGCTGTTGTGGTAACTGCTCTCTCTGGTGTGCTGGCAAATCCGCTGCTGACGCTGGCCAATAGCTCTGTGGCTCGCACGCCTTTGCTACAGCGTTCGGTGCTAGCACGCAGCGCTGAAATTGCCGCCATTGATGCAGCTGTGACGGCTGAAGCGACAGGACGTACGCCTGTAAGTACGCCTGCAAGCACGCCTGAAATTATTCCGGGTCGCTAGGCTTTGCTTTAGTTTCGTTTTTCGGCAAGTTTTCAGGTCAGATCTCAGGCCAACTTTCAGGCCATTTCCCAAGTCAGTTTTCCAAGCCGTCTTTCAGGCCATCAGTGCGTACTCAATGTCGTACTGGTGGCTTCTTTGTTTAGCCAAGATATTTTTGACGTGCTTTTTAACCGTATCCACACTGATCCACAGCGTGGCCGATATTTCTTTGTAGGCCAGGCCCCGCAGCCTCATCTGCCAAATTTCGGTTTCTCGCTCTGTTAGTCCGTATAGTGCGGCGTCAGAGAGAGCCCTATTTCTCAGCGTTTGCTGGCGATCTTCTAAGACAATTAGCAGGCAGGGCTCGTCAGCAATGCTGATGTTTTGCACGCGCACACGGATAGTGCCTAGCTTTGGCAAAATAATGTCTGCGTCTAAGCCGGTTTTATTAAAGGAGAGACTGTCTTGATTGCTGAGCGCCGACTGGCATACGTGCCAGATTTCGACCGGTAGCTGGTTGTCTTGGGCGTTTAGCAGCGAGCAGATTCGCTCGGCAGGCAGGTTGATTTGACGAATGCTGCCCGTCTGACTGGCAATAATAAAGCCATCTTGCAGGTTACCCAAAATGGCTCGCAGCAAGCCTGAGAAAGAATCTGCTTGAGAATCAGCCTTTTTCATCTTGATAAATCCAGTAATATGCTGTACGAAAATTTATCAGTGAATTTCTGCTGATTTCTGCTGAGGCCGTTTGTGCTTTTAGCGACTTCGTCTAGTTATTTTTCCATACGTCTAACAAAGCGCTGGCTCGCCGCATGCCTTCATTGTCGTCTTGGTCTTCGTAGAGTCTGAGCGCTTGTTCGAGGGTGTCTATCGCGGCCTGAGCGTTGCCTTGGCCTCGCAGGGCTAAGCCGAGGTTGTAGTGGACGCCTGCATCGTCTGGGAATGCTCGAATGAGCTGACGATAGGCCAAGACAGCTCGCAGGTACTGTTCTCTTTCAAGCAGAATTTCTCCGAGGGCTGCCTGGGCTGGGTTAAGACTCGGGTCATATTCGACAGCCTGCTCAAAGTGGTTGAGCGCATTGGTTTCATCGCCTCGCTCGCGCAAAATTTCGCCTAGGCGAAACTGAGCTTCAGCATTATTAGGGTTGAGAGCGACTGCCCGCTGAAGCTCTTCAAAGGCGCGTGGCTCGTCGTCCATTCGCAGCCAGATTTGGGCTAGGTTGGCATGGACACTAGCCCGATTATTGTCTAGAGAAGCTGCCCGCTGAAGGGGACTGATTGCCTCGTCATAGTTTTCCTGTGCTAGGTAGAGCATGCCAATGGCTTCGTAAGCCTGCGCGTTGTTAGGGGCAATGCTGACGGCCCGTTCATAGGCGGTGCGGGCGTCGTCGTAATCTTGCAAGCGCAGCAGGGAGCCGCCTAGTCCAATAAAGGCGTCTGCTTCACGGGGGGAAACTTCTAGCAGGTCGCGGTAGGCGTCGGCAGATTGCTCGTAGCGCTCACCCATGAAAAGGCTGTGGGCTAGGCCGTAGCGGAAGGGCAAATTGCGCGGGTCGCGCTCTAGCGCCTGACGATAGTATTCGGCAGCGGCCTCAAAGTTGCCCTCTTTTATCTGAAGAAATGCGATGCCGGAGTATAGCCGGGCGTTTTCACGATCTACAGAGATGGCTTGCTGATAGAGCGCGATCGCACCTGCATAGTCACCCGAATCAACCCGTTTTTGCGCATCACCTAGCAGCCCAGAGAGCTGCTCAGTTTGGGCATCAGTGAGGTCCGGGCGGCTGTCTTGCGCAATTAGGAGACGAGTCGGCTGGCTGGTGGCTTCAGTCGCCTCGGCTAATTCTGCGGCGATCGCTTGGCTTTGAAGCAATGGAGCGCTGCCTATTAGCCCAATGGCTGCGAATAATACAGTGAATCTATATGGGTAGCTCATGAGCTAACGCCTCCTAAAGACTTGACCTAAAAAAAGTGATAATGGAAGAAAGCTCTCACAAAAAATCAACTGCACCGGTTCGGATTCATGATTCTATCAACAACTGACTCACTTCAAGGAGAAAATATCCAGAGCTATCTGGGTATTGTGACGGCTGAGGTGGTTTATGGCAGTAATGCCCTGCGAGATTTCTTTGCGGGTATTCGCGATGTATTGGGTGGACGCACTGGCGCTTACGAGCGGGTGTTTGAAAAAGGGCAGCGAGATGCGCTCAAAGAGCTAGAGTCGAGGGCTCAAAAGCTGGGGGCCGACGCTGTGATTGGCGTTCATATTAAAACAGATACGATCAATATTGATGAGCACGGCGTGCTAATGCTGATTACAGCGACGGGAACGGCTGTAAATCTATAGCTTGGTTGGAGGATCGTCTGGTCTGCTGGCTACTGCCGATGAAAAATGACCGAAAGATTGTTGGCGGGCATGGCAATTGTTTGGCTGTGGTGCAGGTGATGCTGCTGGGCGAGCTGGCAGACGGTTTCTAAGTCGCGAACGCCCCATTGAGAATTGCGATCGCGCAGCATCTGGTCAAATGCCTCATTGCTCGGTGCGGTGTGTTCACCCTTTTGCTTAAACGGCCCATACAAATACAGCACCCCGCCAACCGGCAGTATGCGCTGCGCACCCGCCATCAAATGCTCACACATTGTCCACGGCGAAATGTGAATCATATTGATGTTGACAATAGCAGTAATTGGCTGCGCTAGACGCTGTGACTGACCGGCTGTCTGCTCGACTGGCTGCTTAATGGACTGCTCAATTGGCCAGGGGTTTTCGCTAACATCTAACGCCAGCGGTGGCAGCAGATTTTGAGCAGAGACGGCTTCTCGCCAGGCTTGGATACTGGCAATGCGCTCGGCTTCTGGCTCACTGGGCAGCCACTGCAGCTGGCTCAGCCGAGGCGCAAAGAAAGCCGCATGTTCTCCCGTGCCGCTGGCAATTTCAAGCACTATCCCCGCCGCCGGGAGAATCTGCTGAAGCACCTCTAGAATCGGCTGACGGTTTTTTTCGGTAGCAGGTGCGTACTGACGGGCTTCAGGCATTGGGTTAAGCTTCTCTTTCTAAGGCTGAGGCTGAGGGGCGTGACTAAGGCTATTGCTACAAAACCAGTCAACAGTCATTAGAAGCCCGGTGTGCCTAGCATACCGCCGCCAGACGTACCGCTGTTAAGCAATGCTTGGGCCGTGCGGTAATAGGTAGCCCAGTAGTAGGTTTCAGGTCTTTCTCGCCACTGTTCTCTATCGACATGCAGGGTCAAGATAGGGACGGTGACACTGTCGCTTTCGACCACGACGTTAACTGAAACGTTTGTGGTTAGTATGTCTTGGTCAAAGCTGCGCTGTGCGCCCGCTCTGGCGGCCATTTCGGCTCGGCGCAGCAGTGTTTCGTAGGTTTCACCGCTTTCTCTAGCGAGGAAAAGATCTAGGCGCGAGGTGTATGCCTGTGAGGCCTGGGGGGCGATGAGGGCTTCTGTAATCCACACGCCCGTACCGCCAATCAGGGCGGCGACACCTGCTGAGACGAGCGATCGCTGCCAGGAGCGGCACGTTCTGCGACGGGGGCTAGCAAGCCGTTGAGCCGTTCTTTTGGGTGACTTTTTCGGTAAGCCCATCGGTGAGTTCATGGGGCGAGTTGGATAGCGGGTTGACCACATGCGATTAAATCTTACGTAAAGATAGGTTTTAAACTGCTCAAAGATACGAGTGATGCTGGGCTTTACCTAACAAGTTTCCCAGTTTATAAGATCTGCACACTTTTTTGAAAACTCTGCTGCATAAGCGCTGCGGTTGTGATAGTTTCTGGGGACAGATAAATATGGTTGGCCCCAAAGCTAGTAGCTAGAGTCCATAGCTAAGGCCGCAGCTTGAGGCAAAAGACGGTTACAGCATAGCGCCTATCTCCTTTTGCCTTGGTAAAGCGTAGGCAGGTTTGTTGAACTGACCGCTGTATTTATTGAGCGATCGCACTGGTCGTACCCACGCTATAGTCTGGAGACGTTTAATGGCTAACTACTGGGCCATCAGCATCGGCATCAACCAATATCGGCATTTGCAGCCACTCATGCACGCGCAAAATGACGCGCTGTCTGTCCATAAATTTTTGACAGAGACTGCCGGTATCCCTACAGATAGCTGTGTGCTGCTAAGCGATCTGGCTACTTCAGTGGGCCATCAGGTGGTCTACCCTGATAAACCTGCGCTGTCTGAATGGATTCAAACCATTACCCAGCACATCCAGACAGACGATGTGCTTTGGTTTTTCTTTAGCGGCTACGGCGTGCAGCTAGAAGGTGCCGACTATCTGATGCCGATTGACGGCGATCCGGGGCAGATAGAGCAGACGGGTCTGGCCGCGCGCGACCTGATTGAAACACTTGCGCAGCTTCCGACCCGTCAAACCCTGCTGGTGTTAGATATCAACCGTTCTCAAGGATCGTTTGCGGGCCAAACCATCGGTCAGCAGCTAATTGACCTAGCTGAAGAACGTCAGATTCCGCTACTGCTTTCTTGTCAGCCCGAACAGTACTCTCATGAGACCTTTGGCGTTCGTCACGGCTTGTTTACGGCAGCGCTGTTAGAAGCTTTTCAGCAAAAGTGTACGACGCTCAGCCAGATTGCTGACTATGTGAATAAGCGTTTGCCAGAGCTGTGCGAGCACCACTGGAGACCGATTCAGAACCCAGTGAGCCTGATTCCAGAAGCGCAGCGCTTGGCGGTGGTGGTGCCCGAAGCTCAGGTGACGACGGACGTGATGGCTGGGACTGTCGGTGCTGATGCTGACGCTGGTATTGGCGCTGGTGGTGCATTTGTGCTGCCCACTGCGCTGCCTGCTGAGCCGCTTGCCGAGTCACCAGTCGAGTCGCCGGATAAGTTACCTACTCAGTCATCTGCACAGTCATCTGCACAGTCAACTGTGCTTGCAGGCTCTACGGGAACGCTGATGGGTGGACCGTTAGCTGGCGAATTTGGCGATAGTCAGGGTTCGGCGACGACAAACGGCGTTACATCTGCCAGCGTTCCTGCTAGAAACGGATCGCAAACCCGCGCGGATCGCCGCAATAGCAGCGCAATTGTGCCTGCCGGTCAAACTTCTCTCGTGTCGCCTGAACGCGAGTCTTCGGGCGCTTCGATGATCAGCGGCGCTCGGCTACGAAACTGGGGGCTGGCTGCGCTGGCTTTGCTGATGCTGGGCGTACTGCTAAAACAGCCTTTTGTGCGGACCGCTTGGCAAAGCGTTGCTAGCAGAGTAGCGGCAATGGGCGATCGCACATCAGACGAGCGCGCGGCCCCGGCCCCAGCAGATTCAGCGGCTTCCCCTGAAGAAACAGCTTCTGAAGAGACGGCGGCGACGGCTGAAAATCCTGAAGCGGCTCTGGCTGAAGGGTCGGCTACAGCCCCTGACGCTGAGACGGGCGCTGCGGCGATCGCAACTGATCCGTCAGAATCACCGACGCCAGAATCACCGACGTCCGAAACGACCAGCGCAGAGACGACCAGCGCAGAGCCAACTAGTGCAGAAACGACTAGCGCAGAACCGGCAGCGCCTGATGCGACTACTCAGGCACTGCTGGCCCAGGCGAGTGCAGCTTTGGCGCAGCGTCAATATTCAGAGACGCTGATTACCTTACAGCGGGTGCCCAAGGGTCAGCGCGACAGTGCATTTTCTTCAATTTTGACTCGGGCGCGGGCAGGCGTAGCCGAAGCGCAGCAGTACAATGCGTCGGTGCTGACCGATGCGAGAACCTCTATTCAGCCGACGCAGGCGTCTCAGTTTGCCGATGCGATCGCCAAAGCCAGACTGATTCAACCGGGCCAGCCCTATTACGACGAGGCGCAGCGAGACATCCGCAGCTGGAGCCAGATTATCTTGGATATTGCTGAAGGACGGGCCACGAGCGGCAATTTGAACGGTGCGATCGCGGCGGCTAGAGTGATGCCTGCTGACAGCGCTGAGTTTCGCCAAAAGTCCCAAGAGCGGATTGCCTTCTGGCAGCAGCGGCAGCGTAGCCGAGAGGTGATCGCCGCTGCCCAAGAGATTCCCCGCTCCGGTCAGGCCAGTACTTACCAAAAAGGCATTGTTAAGCTGCAAGAAGTGCCGATTGAGCATCCAGAATACGAAACCGCTCAGCGGCTAGCCGACGAGTGGAGCGATCGCATCTTTAGCATTGCGCAAGCGAGAGCGGCTCAAAGTCGCTGGGGCGCAGCTATCCAAGCAGCCGTGCTGGTGCCCGCTGGAACAACCGCCTACGAGCCAACTCAGGCTGCTATCAAGCGCTGGCAGGCAGAAGAATAGCGCGATTTCTATTGTTTCTGCCGTCTATTGTTCTTGCCGTCTATCGTTCTTGCTGTCTATCGTTCCTGCTGAAGAGTCGCTCGAATCTCGGTAAGCTGATCAACGGCTTTTTGCAGCTTGGCATCGAGCGCGCGCTTTTGACTCATTAGCTGTTTGAATTTTTGGTAGCGGGCGATCGCAAGGCTAAGCGCACCCGTTTGTTCTGGCGGGCAAGGATATGATCTGAGCTGTCCGTTTTCGTCTAGGCTGCACAGTCTGTACTGCGTGGGCGTGATGCGATCGCCTGGTACATTTCCTGGCCCACCTTCCAATAGCTCACGCTCTAGCGGCTCATGCCCTTCTACCGTCTGTGCGGCTAGATCTACCTGTGCTTTTGAATTTACTTGCTGAGAATCCTGCTGAGCATTATCCATTTGCGGCTGATCGGTTAGCGCATCTATGTATCTCATGATGGCATCGGTATCGCCGTGGCGCAAAAGGGTTGCATCAGGCCCTGAGATGGACGATACGTCTGCTGAAGACTCCAACCAGCCTTCTACCATTGGCCCTTGGGCGTGCAGGCTGTGTAGCGCCGTAACTAGCTGCCGTAGCTGCTTTTGCCAAGAAACAATGACCGCCTGAAGATCTTGTAGCAGATTCATGGCGATTGCCGGATTCACTTCATGCCGCTGGCTAACTGCGGTCTGAGAGCGAAACGGGGGTAAAACGATAGAGCCTGGTAGCTGAGCTAACGCATCTACGGCCCCCACGTTCTCTGGCAAGCCGTCTGACCTTCTGTGTGAATAGGTCTGTCTATCTCTAGGCCGTGTATTTTCAGATTGCGTATTTTCAGGCCGCGTATTTTCAGGCCGCGTATTTTCAGATCGCGTGTTTGCAGAACTGCTGTTTTTTCGATTGTTCTTCTTAAAAGAGGTCCATTGAATAGGCATTCTCTGTTTAGGCGCTCCCTGCTGAGTTCCCTGAGATAGCTCTTTTTTGACGACCGGTTGTCGTTGAAGCGGCCTTTCTACAGGCAGCGTCTGCGATGACAGTTCAGGCACTGTTGTCGCAGATTGAAGCCCTTCGTTGGAAGAAGATCGAGAAACCATAGTGGCAACGGTAATTAACAAAAAAGGGGCTCACCCCGATATATCTATTTCTGTGTATCTACCCTGTGTATCTACTCTGTATATTTAGCCTTGCTACATAACCGCTACATCAATTCAGCTTTTGCTGCGCAACCTTTGATATCCAAGGTAGATATCTATCTATCAATACTATTCAAAGATATATCAAGATTAGATGGTGATAGTTTTACATAATAGGGTGCTGTCAGGCGTAAAGCAGTTGACAATTCAAGAATTTGTATTGTCTTTTTGCACTTTCACGTAAAAACACGCAAATAATACATAGTGAAAGTACACAGTAGTTACGCATCAGGTCAGCTATGCATCAGGTAGATACGCGTCAGGTCAGCTACGCGTCAAGACCGGTTTGCTAAACAGCACGAGACAGCAATCCAAAATCTGAAAACGCTGAACTTACAGGTACTAAGGATATGTTGGGGATACAAAGGCTGCGGCGTTAAGGCGCGATCGCACTAGATTGAGTCCATGCTGTTTAATCTCTTCAATTTCTGTCTATTGACCCATCTCAACCTATTGTTTCATTTGATAAACTTAAACAAGCTGCATCTTTAAAACTCGCCAATCTGCAAACGGGCCCTAAAAAATAGCGCTCAGAAAATAGAATTCAGAGGCAAACTTAGGAGCAGCTACGCCGTGGTAATAACCGACTAGCTGGCCTGTTGCAGATGCCCTTGCTGTTATGAACTGGTTTTTTACTTATGGCTAAATCCACCTTTTTTAGATATCTACCTGCTCGCCTAAAACCGCTTGGAAGACCGGCTGTTTGGATTCCACTGGTTGCTCTAACCCTTGTGGGAGCTTTTTTGGTGGAATATAACAGAAACCCTGACTGGTTTGATCGCCAGCCCGTAACAGACCTGACACCCGAGTCGCGCCTCACCGCAGAAGAGGAGGCAAGGCTTGCCGAAATTGACACCCTAGACGTGCTGCTAGACGGATCTCGCGTGTCTGACGATACGCCCCTCGTAAAGAGCCAAATCAATCCAGATGCACCCGAAGACTCCGCAGAAGGCAGCAGTGAAGACGCGTCTGATGAGCTACTCTCCTTACAAGATGCCTATCCTATTCCTGGAACGGCCAGCACCGATTCGACGATACAGCCTCAGCGTTCCTCGCTTTTCTCAAATCCTGACGCATTGCCTGGGCGTTCGTCTGCTAGTGCCTCTCGGGGGGCCAGCAGCGGTACAACCTTCAACTTTGGCGATAGCCTAGTAAATCCGGCTGCGCCCAGCACCAACAGCGCCTTAGCTGATGCCCTAAATCAACGTGAGGCTGCCAGACTAAGAGACCAAGAGAGCGAACCCACCGTACCTAGCGGTAGCTCAAGCGCTGGTGGCCAGGCTGGTGGCCAGACTTCGCCGACTGGCGCTGGAACCAGCTCTAGATCTGGCCAGGCAGTGCCGCCTGCTCAACCTGTTCCTGGTAACTTTATTCGAACGACTCCAGAGATGTCGCCGCCCGTAGGCACCACTGGCTACCAGGCACCTGCTACCTCTAATTTATCAACTTTTAACATTAGACCCCAGCAGCCAACCCCAAATCCATTTAACGTTTCCCCTAACACCAACCAGTCTGCTGTACCTACACCTGTCGGCCAGGCTGTGCCAGCACCCGCTAATGTTGCACCGCCTGCCGTTGCCTCACCTGGCTCTGCATCGCCTGCAGGCAGCATTTATACCGCGCCTAGCTCCGTTCAGCCAGATCAAGGCCGACCGATCAATCCAAGGCGATAACTGGAAACTAATGATCTGAATCGATGGGTTTGGGGCGATATCTCGCATCAAACCTTACAGAAAGATTATCCAGGTGTCGACTAAGGCGGTCTATAGTGCAAATAGAGTAATTCCCCAAGAGTTGCTGGAGCAGTATATTAGGTTAGCGCGATCGCAGAATGCAAAAGATCCTGATCGTTGATGACGATAGCACCCTGAGAGCAGCGCTAACTCGCTACCTGCAAGACCGTGGCTTTACGGTGAAAAATGCTGTATCAGGCGTAGAGGGCTTCAACAGCTTCATTCAAGAGGTTCCCGACCTAATCGTTTCTGACGTGGTCATGCCAGGAATGGACGGATTCGAGCTATGTGTGAAAATTCGCGCTACTAGCGTCGGTCAACTGGTTCCTTTTATTTTTCTTTCTGGGCGCTGTGATTTAGAAGATCGCATTCAAGGGCACACAATTGGCGCAGACGACTATTTGGTAAAGCCTTTCCATCCAAGAGAGCTAATAGCCAAGATAGAAGCTCAGCTAGCGCGTGCCGACCGCATTCACGCCGAGCTAGCTAGGGTTCAGCAGCCCGCTGACCCAGTCAAAGAAAAGCCTCCCCTACCGCTAACGCCTGCCGAAGAAAAAGTGTTCTGGGAAGTGATACAGGGCTACACCAATAAAACAATCGGCGATCACTTATTCATTAGCCCGCGCACGGTACAAACGCACCTCAGCAATATTTTAAGTAAACTATCGGTCGAGAACCGCTCCCAGCTTATTCGCTATGCGTTTGAAAATGGCTATATGTCGCCCCAGCGCTCTAGCAGCTAAGTCCATTAGCTAAGTTCAATAGCTAAGCTAGCGGTGAGGCGGGCGAGAAAGCCAGGCAGAACCCGCAACCCGCAAGCCTGACCCTGACAGATTGATATATTATTGTTGAGCAGGCACTGACCTAATGTTTTCTGGCGAAGCGCTTTTCATGGCTGCTTTGTTTATACTCTACGTATGTCTCCTAACGCGATTGATTCGACCGATCTAACTGTGCTGGTTGCCACGCTCTCTACAGGCACCCTCAAAAAGCAACTTCAGGCTATCTCTGAGCTATCTAATCTGCAAGGTGCTGGCGAGCAGGCTTTGATTGCGTTTGTGCGTGAAGGCTTGGATGGTAAGCCCACGGCTGCTCATGGCAGCGCCTATCAACGACTCTATAGCGCTACGTCTGAACCTGCACAGCAGTTTATCGCGCAGACTGTTCCAACCGGGCTGATAACGCCAATCTCAGCTCAGGAGATAGACTACAGCGATTTGCAGATGCTTTTGATTAGGAAAGAATATCAGGCGGCTGACAAGCTAACCACCGAAAAGCTGTGCGAGCTAGCGGGTGAAAGAGCCGTTCAGCGCAAATGGGTCTATTTCACAGAAGCTAGTCAGTTTTCGGCGACTGACCTGCAAACTATGGATCTGCTGTGGCGACTGTATTCGGAAGATAAGTTTGGCTGGAGCAAGCAGCGTGAGCTGTGGATGCGCCTAGGCCAAGACTGGGAACGACTGTGGCCGCAGCTACTGTGGAAGTCTGCGGAAGGCAAGTGGACGCGCTATCCGGGTGAGTTTATTTGGGATCTATCAGCGCCAGTGGGTCATTTACCGCTTTCTAATCAGCTGCGAGGCGTGCGGATGATTGATTCTTTGCTCTCTCATCCCGCTTGGCAGTAAGTCTAGGCAACCAGCCTTAAGCATCCAGCCTTAAGCATCCAGGCTCAGATACTCGCAGGCTCAGGCGCTCAATTTATCAGGTGCCTGGGCCGTTGACTTCTAATCTGTAAACTTCCGAGCTATAAATTTCCAAGCCATAAATTTCCGAGCCATAAATTCCTAAGCCATCAATCTCTAAGCGATTGAAAGCGATTGAGCCAATGGGTCTAATTGCTCGCTGCTCGCTGGGAAACTCTAGACGACATTGAGCGATAGTCTTTTCGAACCCAGCTAGCATTCACCAGGGTTTGCGCTGCGCCGATGAGCTGGCGGGGATGATCGATTAAAAAAGCCGGTTCTTGCTTCGCGAGCGCTTCGCGACTGCTAAACCCCCAGGACACCGCAGCAACTAAAATGCCGACCTGGTTGGACGCGTCGATGTCTCTAGTTTCATCGCCAACGTATATAACCTGAGAGAAATCAATATCACCACGCTGAACAATTCGCTTTAGCACGCGGGCTTTGCTGAGCAGGCCAACCCCACCTTGAACAGAGCTAAACAAGTCTCTGATACCGTGCCGATTAAGGAAACGATTAATGTTGCGCTGCGAGTTAGAACTCATGACCATTAGCTCATGACCTCTCTCAACCAGCTCTTTTAACGTGGACACGAGTTCGGCAATAACGGGCACCGTATCTAGCTCGGTGCCGAGTTCGCGGCGAACATGGCGAATCAAGAAAGGTAGCCGAAACAGAGGAATTTCTGCCTGTTTGAGCATTTCTTGTGTGCTCAAAGACTGATAGTACCTCAGCCTTTCGGGAGTGGTAGGAGAATAGCCGTATTCTGGCGCAATCCGATTGGTGATGCGCACGATTGTCTCTAGCGTATCGGCAATGGTGCCGTCAAAGTCAAAAATTAGGAATGCCACGCGGTCAAGGGGAGTTCTGAAACGAGGAGTTCTGAAACGAGCTGAAGGTGTAGATCCATACTGACATCATAGCTGTCAGAAGGATAAGGTGTGAGACTTTTCTATAGCTTTAGTAAGATTGCGCATTGAATCAATGTATGAAACGACTGTTGTGTTAAGCCGCTGCCCAAGCTGCCTAAGATAGGGTTATTGCCAGCGGCCTGATCGTAAGATGCTGCCAATTAGCCACAGACCAAGGAAGGATGCGGCGGCAAACAGTAGGGCGCTAAGCCACTGAAGCTGGGCGGTTTGCTGACTAGTAGAAATGATGGCCGCGCCGATAATTAGGGCGGCGACAACGGTGCTGAAGGCGCGTCGGTTAGCGGCTCGCTCTAGGCTGCGCTGTAGGGCTGGCATGCCTTGAATCTGGATATTCCACTGTAGGGTTTCGTCGCTAAGGCGGTCTAGAAGAAAGCCGAGCTGCCTGGGGGCAGATAGGGAGAGATTGCGAAACTCTAGGCCGGTGCGGAGAAAAAGCTGAAGCGGATCTGTGCCGATGAGCTGCTGCTGGAAGAGATCGACCATGAGCGGCTTAATTTCGGCCATGAGGTTGATAGACGGATCGAACTGGCGGGCTGCGCCTTCTAGGTTGGCGAGCGATTTGGTGAAAAGGCCGATGTTGGCGGGCCATCTGAGGTGATTGCGAATGCCGGTTTCGATGACTGCGCCAAAGGCTTCTGCGGTGTTGAAGCGGTTGAAATCTAGGCCGTAGTAGCGACCTAATAGGCGGCTATAGTCGCTTTCTAGCCGGACGAGATCGACGGGTTTGAGCGGTTCGGTGAGATTTAGGGTGAGCTGGGCGCAGCGCTGGGCGTCGGAGCTGACGATGGCGAGGACGAGTTCGGTGAGGGTGGCGCGGGTTTGCGGATCGAGGCGGCCCATCATGCCGCAGTCTAGGATGGCGACTTTGCCGCTGTTGAGGTAGAACAGGTTGCCGGGATGCGGATCGGCGTGGAAGAAGCCGGTGACGAAGTATTGAAAGAGAAAAGCTCTAAACAGCAGCGTGGTGATTTTGCTGCGATCGCTTTTTGGGTTTGCTTTAGCTGTCCAACCGATGGGATTTGAGCCGTTATTTGTAGGGTCGGGGGAGAGATGAACGGATGGGTTGGGCGGCAGGGCAGCCTGAAGCAGGGGCTTGCCGTCTAGCCATTCCATGACCAGGATTTTGGTGTTGGTGAGGGGCCAGATGATGCTAGGGACGGTGAGTTTGTCAGAATCGATCCAGGGGCTGCTTTGGAGGTCTTGGCGCAGTTCGTCGGTGTAGCGTGCTTCGGTGGTAAAGTCTAGCTCGGCGGTGAGGGCCACTTTGAATTCTTGGGCCAGATCGGTGATGTTGTAGCGCTGCCCGAACTGGGTGTTGGAGACGAGCCGGGCGATGTCTTTGATTAGGGCCATGTCGCGGTCGACTTGCTTTTCGATGCCGGGTCGCAGCACTTTGACGGCGACGATTTGGCCGCTTTTGAGGACGGCGCGGTGGGTTTGGCCGATGGAGCCTGCGGCGATCGCAACATAGTCTATTTCGCTAAAGACTTCGTCAGGCGATCGCAGCATGTGCTGCCGAACATAGGTCTCGATTTGCGCGGCAGGAACGGCGGGAACGGTTGATTGCAGACCGCTGAGGGCTTTGATGTAGGACGCAGAAAGCAGGTCTGGCCGGGTGCTGAGGAGCTGACCGAGCTTGACATAGACTGGTCCTAGCTCAATTAGGATATTGCACAAGACGGCGGGAGGCGGCAAGTCGGGCTCATCGGCTGCGCCGCCGGTAAGCAGTCGTCGCATGTAATCCCAGCCGTTTTTGAAGAAGACTTCGACGATTTCGCGCTGCCGTGAAATCAAGTCGGGCGTCAGTATGGAGGGAAGAGGAGAGGAAGACATACCGTTTGCGACTTAGAAAAGGGAACCTGACGAAAAATAGAATCTACAAAAGGGGGGTTGCTGGTTGAATCTGCCGGTTTTAATCTGGCTTTATCTAGGGCGAAAGAAGGCGAAAGCCGCTTGTCTTGATGCTAGCAAGTCTGAGCCAATATTCCTGCACGAGTTAAGACATTCTTACGGTGGGCGGCTTTCATCTTTCACTGTTATTGCTGCTCGCCGGTATTACTTGCTTGTTGGTCTCACTGCTCATTGGTATCACTGCTTGTCGGTATCACTGCTTGTTCGGTATCACTGTGAGAAATCTGGGTGAGAACGTTTAGGAGAGAAACCCGGATGAGATAGCCAGGTGAGACAGCCAGGTGAGAAAAGGAATTTGATCTGCTGATTTGATCTAATAAATGGAGTGCGAGACCGATGGAGCGTGAGAGAATGGTTTATCCAAGAAAACGGACATTTTCTGAGAGCGATTGGGATGCGATCGCTCCTTTTTGGTATCCAATCGCCTTTAGCTATGAGGTCACCGATCGACCGGTGAGCGCGACCCTGCTCGATCAGCGGCTGGTGATTTGGCGATCGCAGGCCGGGCTTAGCGTGGCCAATGATATCTGCCTGCATCGCGGTGTGCCGCTCAGCATGGGCCATGTCGAGGCCGATCAGCTTATCTGTAAGTATCACGGTTTTCACTATGGCTCAAGCGGCCAGTGCACAAAAATTCCAGCGAATCCTGATGCTAAAATTCCAGCTAAGCTTTGTTTAAAAACATATCCGGTGCAGGAGGCGTATGGGCTGATTTGGACAACGCTTACCGGCGGCGATCCGGCCATTGGTCAGGCCAGCAATCAGGCCGGTGAACCAACTGCAATTCCGGCTTTCCCGGAATGGAAAAATACTGACTATCAGCAAATCTTGCCCGATGCGATCGCTGTTGAGGCGGCGGCAGGCCGACAGATGGAAGGCTTTTTGGATGTGGCGCACTTTGCCTGGGTACATGCCAAATCGTTTGGCGATCGCAGCAATCCCGTCGTCCCCAGCTACGAGGTCACCACAACGCCTCAAGGCATTCGCTCTAAATATCTCAGCACCGTCAGCAATTTTCCCAAAGGTTTGCAGCACCTTGCCCCAGACGACTTTGAGTGGCTCAGAGACTTTGAAGTGTTTCTGCCTTTCACCGCGCTGCTAAGGGTTCGTTTTCCCAATAACGGTCGCCTTTGTATTCTCAATGCGGCCTCGCCAGTATCTGCTCGGAAAACGCGCGTTTTTTCACCGATCTGTCGTAACTTTGACCAAGATCAGCCCCTAGAGCCGGTGTACGACTTTAACTATCAAATTTTTAATGAGGATAAAGAAGTTGTAGAGGCTCAATATCCTGAAGATTTGCCCTTGGATTTGCGAGTAGAAACGCATATCGAAGCGGATCAGGCTTCGATTGCCTATCGAAAAGGGCTAGCCGGACTGGGGCTAAGTCGGCTGTATACGACGTAGCTTTGACTATGCTTATTGACTAGGAAATGGCGCGATCAAGGAAAGGTGTGGCCAAGGAAGGGCGCGCAGCTGCCAAAAAGTACGCTCAGCAACCGATACCGAGGGCTGAGCGTAGTTAGGCTTACCCTTTCGTAGAGTAAGCCCGGAAATTAGCGAGAGCTAGCCGCGCTGCCAACTGCGCCTTTAATCGCGGCAATCCCTTGCTCAACGCTGGCCCATACGCCCATATCAGGCTCTTTACCAGCGAGTTCACGAGTGCCTACAAAGTACAAGACACCTTTGAGGATTTCTTGATGAGCGCGATTTTCAAAGTTGACTTTGTTCAAAGGTTCTACAGCGTCCTGCAAATCGTCGTCGAGCGACTGAGCGGCTTTGTGGATCACCAATCCGGTCATGGTTTGCTGGTGCTTTAGCAGCTCTAGCTGAAAGAACTTGTCATAGGTGGTTAGCTGGTCGCCATCCATCATCGACTTTACGGCTTCTGCATGCTTTTGGGTAATATCGCGAGAGTCTGCGGTTGTCCCTAGCTTAGTAGCTGCTTTTTGAATATCGCCTAGATTCTCTTGGTCTTGACCGATCATCTTTTGCAGCCGCTCGCGGATGGTGTCATCTTCGGTGGCACTCATCAGCTTCTGTTCTAGCTCAATCAGCGTGCTTTGGAAGAGCTGAAGGTCGGCTAGCTTGGTTGCGATTGTTGTCATATCAGACATCTGTTAATTATTCCTGGACCACACCCTGCTTAGAGCACGTGTAAACTGCGCTGGCAGAACTGATGGTCATTAAGGTTTGCCTTTCTATGATCCCGCGAGGGCTAGGCAATCTCCTCCGTCTTCAGAAAGATCCGCGCCTTTCGATATGCTGACGTTTGGTGAGCTGCCGGAGGATAGGAGATATATCCGATACACCCCGGATGCACTTCTCTGCTATAGGCTGTGGAGAATTATAGAGGCCACAAGTCCGGCTTTTTTCCCGGCTTTTTTTTCCGGCCTCTTTTATAGAGGAACCGCTGATGGGTACGCTTTTAGTCAAAAACATTCATACTTTAGTGACAATGGATGACGCCCGGCAGGAAATTGCTGGCGGTGCCCTTTTTATCCGAGACAACGTAATTGAGCAAGTAGGACCGAGCGAAGCGCTGCCGCCTGCTGCTGACGACATGTTAGATTTGCGAGGCCGACATATTGTTCTTCCTGGGCTGGTCAATACCCACCATCATTTTTTTCAAACGCTAACGCGCGCGGTTCCGGCAGCGCAAAATTGCGACCTGTTTGGCTGGCTGCAAACGCTCTATCCTATCTGGGAAACGCTGACGAGCGAGGGCGTGTATGCCAGCACGCAGATGGCCGCGGCTGAACTGATGCTGAGCGGCTGCACGACGGCTAGCGATCATCTTTATCTTTTTCCGAACGACTGCCAGTTAGATGATGAGATTCGCGCCGCGCAGGATATTGGCATTCGTATGCACGCCAGCCGGGGCAGCATGAGCGTAGGAGAAAGCGCTGGTGGTTTGCCGCCCGATAGCCTGACGGAGAAAGAGTCAGAGATTCTCAAAGATTCTCAGCGGCTGATTGAACAGTATCATGACAACAATCGCCATGCAATGACCCGAATGGTCTTGGCTCCCTGTTCTCCTTTCTCAGTGACGCCAGATTTGATGAGAGAGTCGGCGGCGATGGCGCGGGCCTATCCGGGGGTGCGGCTGCATACGCACCTAGCTGAGAATAAGAGCGATGTGGACTACAGCCTAGAGAAGTTTGGGATGCGCCCAGGTGACTATGCAAAGTCGGTGGGCTGGCTGGGTGAAGATGTGTGGCACGCGCACTGCGTACAGCTTAGTGACGATGCGATCGCTCAGTTTGCAAAAACAGGAACAGGGGTAGCCCATTGCCCCTGTAGCAATATGCGCTTGGCCAGTGGCATCGCGCCGCTGCGCAAAATGCTGGCGCAGGGGGTGCCTGTGGGCATTGGGGTAGACGGAGCCGCTTCTAACGATGGGTCTAATTTGTTGCAGGAGGCGCGGACAGCGTTTTTGTTAGCACGGGTGCGCGACCAAGATGCGGCAGCAATTACGGCGAGAGAAACGCTGGAGGTGGCAACTCGTGGTGGGGCTAGGGTGTTAGGTCGTGATGACATTGGCTACTTGGCACCGGGGATGTCGGCAGACTTTGTTGCTTTTGATATCGATACGCCTGAGCTAGTAGGCAGCCATCACGACGTGGTAGCCGCGCTGATTTTTTGTCAGCCTAGAGGGGTGGCCTACAGCTTTATTAACGGCAAGAAGGTGATTGACCAGGGCCAGCTATTGACGGTGGATCTGAGAAAGCTGGTGGAGACCTGTAATCGGCTAGCGAAGGTGATGGTGGGCTAGCTATAACGCTGCGGAACGAATGTTTCTTTGCTGATGTTTCTCTGTTGATATTTCTCTGTTGATATTTCTTGGGCGGCGGCTGGGTTTTTGCTCCTAATTTTATTGGGCGATTTTATCGAGCAATTTTATTGGGCGATTTTTTATTGGGCGATTTTGCTGTGCTACGGTTCGTTACAGTTTCCAGTTTTGGCCTGTCTGCTGACAGGGAATATGATAAATAAAAAAGAATGTGATAGCAAGAAACAATCTTGCGCGTTTACGCCTGTTTACGGCGTATAAATGCATTTTTCTGCATACTTTAGGATGCATATTTTCAGGGTGCATTTTTAGAGCACCTCTGCTCTAAAAACACAAAAAACTAAATAAATAATCGAAACCTTACAGAGGCCAGCTTCAGAAATGACGAAGATTCTTTTCTCAAGACCGACTGCTCTCCTCGGCTTAACGGCTTCACTGTTGGTGATAGGCGGCGCTCAGCGCTCAAGACACCAGCAGCTACATCAGAGCCAGATTGGCCAGAGCATCGGCCAGAGCAGTCTAGCTGCCCCGCTAGCGACCGAGCTAGCCATAGCACCCAACACACCTGCAGACGTTCAATACGTTTTTGACGATTCTTCTCAGATTCTAACGCAATCGTTTCAAGATGTTCGTTATCAGGAACTCACCGAGGCAACGCAAAGTTTCTTGGATTCTTTGAGCGAAGAACAGCGTGCTACCGTTTTACTCCCTTTTGATCATCCTTTTCGCACCCGTGCCTTTTGCTATGTGCTCGCCCGTTGTAATGACGAGTATGTGGGTTTGCAAATGAGAGATCTCACTGTGCCTCAAAAGATAGCGCTAAATAATCTGTTGATGAAAAGCTTTAGCGGTGCGGGCTATTCAAGAGCGATTCAAACTATGAACCGCGAGTGGCTGGTACAAGAAACTGAAAACGCCCATCGCGCCGATCCAGAAGCCTATCCGACCGTGGGTAGCCCGCTGGTCGCTGAGTGGACACCCCCGCCGCTACGCGCCGCGCCTAATTACTACATTGCTTTCTTCGGGACGCCTGCTGATATGAGCCCTTGGGGGCTGCGCTTTGAGGGGCATCACCTTAGCTTTAACCTCACTTTTGGTGGCGAAGGTGAGCAGCCAACTGTGGGGACTGGGCCGATGTTCTTTGGCTCTAGCCCAATGATTGTAGGGGCAGCGCCAGTGGCTGCAGAGGGGGAGGCGTCACCTTATCCTCGCTGGCAGCAGGAGGAGGGGCAGCAGCTATTGCACCGTGAGTCCTGGCTGGCGCGCTCGTTCCTCAAGTCTTTGGACGCGCAGACGCGTGAGCCGGGAACCTGGTCGGAGCTGCCGGATGTGGTGCTAGCCGGGGGGGCAGAGGTGCCGCTAGACGCTGCGTCGTATTTGGAGGGAGAGCAGCCGGGCATTGCGATCGCAGATCTAAATCCGGTACAGCAAGAGCTGCTATCAGAGTTTGCGCTGGAGTTTTTAGAGCTGCAAGCCAGTCAGCATATCGATGTAGAGGCGTTTAAGACCAATATGGCGAGCGCTCGGGTTTGGTGGTTTGGCGATATGGAAAACGAACAGGGCGATCTCTATTTTCGGATTCAGAGCGATCGCTATTTGATTGAGCTGCTGCAGTCGGACACGTTTGGCGTGGTCAGCGAGATAGAAAGCAACCACGTACACGCCTCCTTTAGAGATTTGACCAGCGATTGGGATCACAACTCTTTGGGGGCGCATTTACGCCAGCATCACCACCATGAGACAGCAGCAACTCATCACTAGCGACATCTCGTTGAGACGCTGTTGTGATTATTCTGCTGTTGATTAAGTCCTGGTCACAGGGGTCACTGCTCGTAGTCGTTGCCCGATCCATACTTCACGGCGTCTCGCCAGCGATCGGCAAAATATTGTTTTTTGTCGGACGTTTCTCGAACATCCACAGCGCTTTGCATGGTGTTGAGCAAGCTGTATCGGCCCAAGTTTACAAAGTGACCTGTCCAGCTTGCGATCGCCCCTATGCCCACCTGTGGCAAAATGCTCAGCACAAGCTTGGGGTGCCGTGTCGCGGTTCGCAGCATCGTTTGTGCCAGGGCTGGAAACTGGACAACGTCTTGCAAAAAGGGGCGTAGTACCTCGTCGCCTAGCTCAGCCATGTCGGCAAAGATAGTTGACAGCACCTGATTGATTTTGTTAGGTGGCAGCGTTTGGTCTATCCCCACGCTCATAGACTTTTGAAATAGCCAGGTGACGGATAGGTTGGGCTGATAGGGCTGCAATTTGCTCAAGGACTTGGCGTCTAGTAAATCGGCCTGTAGGGCGTCGTCAACGCCTTGGGTGAGCCGTTCTAAGTGGCGCACCATGGCCCCAAATCCACCAAAGCTAAGCGGGGACTGGCTGCCGCTAGAATCGCCTACAGGCAGCGTGCGATTCCAGGCGTATTGCAGGGGGCTGTCTTTATAGCAGGGAAAAAAGCCAAACAGGGCTCTGGCAAAGTCTAACTGTTCTAAAGAGACGTTTTGATACTGCGGCAACAGGGCAAAATAGTCTTCAAACATTTCTTCTAGGCTGATGCGGCTAGGGTGCGCGTCTAGATAGGTGAACAGATAGGTGGTTCGCCCGTCGCGAGCGGGGAACGCTTCCCAGAAGTACTGACACTGCTTTTGAATGGGGGTGAAAGAGACAATTAAGTCGCCCTTTTCATTTTGGTCGTAGCCAGTTGCGCAGGTGCCCACGACCAGACAGACGGCATCTGGTGCTTTGCCTGCTCGCGCCTGCTGCACGATAGGAGAGAAGTGGCCCATGGCATCAACGAGCAGTCTGGCGGTGATGCTGCCGTTCTTTGTTTGTTCTTTGTTTGTTCTTTGTTTGCCTGCCTGCTCCTTACTTGTCTCTATTTTGACGCCATTGGGATGCACGGCTGCGGCGTGGAAGGGCGTATTTTCTAACAAGACGCCGCCTTGCGCTAAAAACTTTTGTTTGAGCTGTTCGAGTAGGCTAACCGGATCGACGCCAATGTTTAGCACGTCCTCTACCCACAGATCTGGGCCGCCGTTGAAGGCAACGCGAGCGGGGTTGTATTGGGACGCGATCGCTTCCTCTAATCCCTCTTCACTCAGCAGCCCCATCTGTACAAAGGTGTCTAGCTCTCGCCGGGAAATATTCCACTCCTGATCGCGCCCGCGCAGCTCGCCGCGTTCTAACAGCGCGACTTTCCAGCCTAGCCCCACCAGCGCCGCGCCCAGCAAAATACCAAGCGTGCCGCCGCAAATAGCCACATCGTAAGTCACCGACTCTAGCGGCTTGTCCTGCTGGCTGATGACAGGCAAAACCTCACGGGGGCCAGATCTATAGGCGCTCCACTGCTCATCAGCCTTTTGTAGCCCTGTCCACGGATTGCCAGCTATTTCAGAGAGTATTTGCTTAGCTTTATTTGGAGTGGTTTTGTTCATAGCTTTAGTGTAGAAATAAATGGCGAACAGCGCTGGCCATTTTTCTGGTTGATTGTCTGGTTGATTGTCTGGTTGATTGTCTGGCTAATTTTTGGACGAGTTAGTCCTGTAGGCTGTTTATAGACCGAGATGGAGAGTAAGGCAGTGGCACAAATTGGCGTAGCGGTAGTTGGGACTGGGTTTGGGCAGAAGGTGCATATTCCTGGGCTGCAGGCGCACCATCAGACTGAGGTGGTGGCGGTGTGGAATCGCGATCGCGCTAAAGCCCAGCAGGTAGCCCAGCAGATCGCTAAGGCAGATACGACACCCTTGGCTACCGACAGCCTTGCTGAAATTTTGGCCTCGGATGCGGTCCAGGCGGTGACCTTGGCCACGCCACCCTTTGCCCACTACGAAATGGCCAAAGATATCCTCAAAGCGGGCAAGCATCTTTTAATTGAAAAGCCGGTAACGCTCAGCGTAGAAGAGGCCGAGCATCTACAGCAGCTAGCGACTGATCGCGGCGTGATCGCCATTCCTGACTTTGAGTTTCGCTTCATTCCAGCCTGGCAGCACTTTGCTGAGCTGCTAAAGCAGGACGTTGTTGGCAAAAAGCGACTGATCAAAATTGACTGGATTGCCTCTAGCCGCGCTAGCTCAGATCGTGCCTGGAACTGGTATGCCCAAAAGGCACTGGGCGGCGGCGCGCTAGGCTCTATTGGGTCTCATACGTTTGACTATGTTAACTGGCTGTTTGGCCGTGCGGTTAGCATTAGCGCTACGCTCAGCACGTCAATTCCTGAGCGGCCTGATCCGACTACTGGGCAGCTAAAGCCGGTAGATTCTGACGATGTGTGTGCGATCGCGCTGACGCTGGCCGACGATACGCTCTGCCAGATTACGCTTAGCGCCGTTAGCTACGCCGGACGCGGTCACTTTATTGAGGTCTATGGCGATAAGGGGACGTTAGTCATTGGTAACCCTAGTCAAAAAGACTATGTGAACGGGTTTAAGGTATATGCGAGTCAGCTAGGCGCGGCGCTCGAAGAGATCCCGACGCCGGAAAAATTTAACTTTCCAAAGCTATATGCTGATGGCCGGACGGCTCCTTTTGTGCGAGTAGTCAACCACTGGGTGAACTGCATTAATGCAGGCAAATCGAGTGCGCCTGCGATGGCCGAAGGCGTCTACTCACAGCTTTTGATGGACTTAACCCATCGCTCAAATCAAATCCGAACACAGATAACGGTGCCGCCTGCGTAAGAACGATCCCTCTCTTGAGCTATAGACTGTTCGCTTTATTTCTCTTTCTTTTGAAGTAGCCCTTTTCAACTGAAGATTGATAGTCTCGTTGAATGTTTCCCTTGGGAGTATCTCTAATGGCTGGAAAATCGGACAAGGCCTCGTATCAGGCAACTGCTGAAGCTAAGCTAGAGCAGCTACAGGCCCAGATTGAGTCGCTACAGGCGAAGACAAAGCTGGCGAAGGCAGACGCCAAGGTGAAATATCAAGAGCAGCTAGATACGCTGCGCGTGAAGCAAACCGATCTTCAGACCAAGCTAGAGTCGATGAAAAGCTCGGCAGATAATGCCTGGGAAGAAATGAAAGTGGGCGTAGAGGCCGCTTGGGCTGAGCTGCAAACCGCGTTTGATAGGGCAAAGTCTGAGCTAGACAAAGAGTAGCCGAAAGAGTAGCCGAAAGAGTAGCCCAAACAATAGCCCAGAGAAAAATTAAAGTTAGACGACTAGTTAGAATAATAGTTAGGAGAACGCCGTGAGTGCGCTCAAAACGCCGCTGCGGTGGCTACTTGCCATTTTTATGGTGACTGCTGGCGTGCTGCACTTTGCGACGCCCGATCCCTTCATAAAAATTGTGCCAGGATTTTTGCCCTTTCCGGCGGCGCTGGTTTATATCAGCGGGGTGATAGAGATTTTGCTGGGTGTTGGCCTGATGGTGCCGAGGGTGCGATCGCTCAGCGCCTGGGGCCTAATTCTCCTTTTTATCGCCGTTTACCCTGCCAATATCAATATGGCCATCAACCCCGTCGAGATGGGCAGCATTCCCGACGTTTGGTGGGTGCACGCCATCCGTTTGCCATTTCAGTTTGTGCTAATTGCCTGGGCCTACTGGTATACGGATTCTAAAAAGGGTGCCTATTTGTAGCTGCCTGTTGGTAGTCATTTTTTGGTAGTCATTTTTCAGAAAAGTAAATATCAGAAAAATAAAAAGGCGTAACTGTGATTAAGTTACGCCTTTTTTGCTACCGATTTGGCCTACCGATTTGGCCTACCGGTCTACAGAGCCCATGATGATATCGACACTGCCCAGAATCGGCATAATATCGGCTAGCTTCACGCCCTTTAGCAGGTTTGGCAAAATTTGCAGGTTGTTAAAGTCCGCAGCGCGAATCTTCCATCGCCAAGGGAAAACGTTGTCTTCACCGATGATATAGACGCCGACTTCGCCTTTGCCGGTTTCTACGCGTACGTAGTGCTCACCTTCAGGAATCTTAAAGGTAGGCGCGATTTTTTTACCGGCAAACTGATAGTCAAAGTCATTCCACTCAGACTTAGGCCCGCCTGCCATCCGCTTCGCTTCTAGATTCTCGAAAGGCCCGCCCGGTAGCTGCTTCATGGCCTGACGAATAATTTTCACCGACTCGCGCATTTCGTTGATGCGGACGATGTAGCGAGCAAAGCAGTCGCCTTCGGTGGCCCACTGCACGTCCCAATCTAGTTCGTCATAGCATTCGTAGTGGTCTACTTTGCGCAGATCCCACTTGACGCCAGAGGCGCGAAGCATTGGGCCAGAGCAGCCCCAGTTAATCGCGTCTTCGCGGGACATGGTGCCGACCCCTTCTACCCGGCGGCGGAAAATGGGGTTGTCGGTGATGAGCTTTTCGTACTCATCGACTTTGGGCATAAAGTAGTCGCAGAAGTCTTCGCATTTGTCGATCCAGCCGTAGGGTAAGTCGGCAGCGACCCCGCCAACGCGGAAGTAGTTGTTATTGATTAGGCGTGCACCCGATGCGGCTTCCCACAGGTCGTAGATTAGCTCGCGCTCGCGGAAGATGTAAAAGAAAGGGGTCGTCGCGCCGCAGTCGGCCATGAACGGGCCAAGCCACAGCAGGTGGTTGGCAATGCGGTTTAGCTCCAGCATGATCATGCGGATGTAGCTAGCGCGGCGGGGAACGGGAATGTCGGCGAGCTTTTCGGGGGCGTTGACGGTGATGGCTTCGTTGAACATGCCTGCCGCGTAGTCCCAACGGCTGACGTAGGGAACAAACATGACGTTTGTGCGGTTTTCGGCAATTTTTTCCATGCCACGGTGCAGGTAGCCAATGACCGGTTCAACGTCGATGACGTTTTCGCCGTCTAAAGTAACGATGAGCCGGAGCACCCCGTGCATAGAAGGGTGGTGTGGGCCCATGTTGATGACCATGGGTTCGGTTTTGGTTTGCAGCGTAGCCATTGCTTAGCAGGCGTCCTTTGTGCGGGTTTCTTCTGTGGCTTTATTGTCGTACGTTTATTCTAAAGATTCAACGTCTAAAAGCACTAATTTGCCTTGATTATAGAGTAGTGCTCTAGATTTTGCGCCCTCTCACGGTTTATTCGATATGTCTGAAGATGCCTCCGCTCAGCCTTTTTTCCATGTTCCGGTGCTGAGTGCGCAGGTGCTAGAAGGGTTACAGGTAAAAGCAGGCGGACGATATTTGGATGCTACGGTGGGCGGTGCGGGGCATAGCGAGCTAATTTTGCAGGCGGCGCAGGACGTGGAACTAGTGGCGCTAGATCAAGATTTGCAGGCGCTGGCGGCGGCCCGCGAAAGGCTGAAAGGGTGGGGCGATCGCGTCTCATTTATCCACACTAATTTCTCCCGCTATGAACCGGCCGATCGCAAGTTTGACGGCATCCTGGCCGACATCGGCGTTAGCTCGACTCAGCTAGACCAGGCCCAGCGAGGCTTTAGCTTTCGGGCCGAAGCGCCGCTAGATATGCGAATGGACAGCACGCAGGAACTGACGGCTGAGGAGATTGTGAACTATTGGGATGAAAAGGCGATCGCAGACACCATTTATGAATATGGCGAAGAGCGGCGATCGAGACGGATTGCCCGGCGGATTGTAGAAAAAAGGCCGTTTAAGACCACGACAGAGCTGGCCTGGGAGGTGGCAGGTGCGTATCCGGCTAAGGCTCGTCATGGGCGCATCCATCCGGCAACGCGAACCTTTCAGGCGCTGCGAATTGCGGTCAATGGTGAGCTAGATGCGCTTAAGGCGCTGCTGACAAAGGCCCCTGATTGGCTAAACCCTGGCGGGCGGCTGGCGATTATTAGCTTTCACAGTTTGGAAGATCGGATTGTGAAGTATGCGTACCGAGAGGATGAGCGGCTCCAGATCATTACCAAAAAGCCGCTGGTGGCGAGTGATGAAGAAGTAAAAGAGAATGCGCGATCGCGCTCTGCAAAGCTGAGGATTGCTGAACGCAAGGCTACGTAATGTCTGCACGGAATATCTGCACAGACTTCTCAGATGTGATGATGAGCGGTGGTGCGTTCTAGCAGCTGCTCAAAATTAGCGTGATCACCGCCAGGCAGGCCAACAGCACAGAAGCGGCGTAGGCAGATTGAGTATCGTTGTAGGTAGAGAGCGCAACGGGAGCGGTTGCAATCTCCCAGATTTCGAGCGGGCCTAAAGAGCTTGCTTTTAGCACCAGCGCGACTATGGGTAGAAACAGAAAGAACGACAGATAAAGCCAGGTAATTCGCCAGGGCCAAGAGAGCTTGCTTAGCCGCTGCCAAATGTTTTGACTGGCAGCAGGAATAGGCGGTGGCAGAGGAGAAAAGTTTGGCTTTCTCAGCGCTGAAGTAGAAATATCGGTCATGAAATTCTGTTGCGTTTCGGTTTTATTGAGCTGTCTGTTCGCGGGCCGTTCGCGGGCTATTCGCTGTACAAACATTGTTTTATAGCCGTTTGTACAGCGATTGAACCCAAAGGCAAGTGTTGAAATTGAAGAGTTCTGAAAGCTAAAAGTTCTAAAAACTAAAAAGTGCTAAAGCTAAAAAGTGCTGAAATCAAGCCTAATCAAGCCCTTCATTGCTGACCGATTTTAGCTTCGATTTTGTCAAACTCAGCGCCGTCATCAAAGAACTTGGTCTGTACACCGTCCCAACCACCCAAATCAGAAACGGTCAAGAGCTTGTCGATGGTTGGGTACTGCTCGGTAAATTCTTTTGATACGTCTGTGTCAACAGATCGGAAGCCGGAGTTGGCAAATTCCAGCGACGCCTTTTGTGATGAGTTTTATTGGCGCGGTGAATGTGCTGTCGGTTGAATCGACCCGCTCGCCGCTTTATCAAGCTTTTCGTCAACTGCCCGGTCAATCGCCGCATTAGCACGCTGCCGCTGCCAAAGAACTGTTTTTGCGGCCTCACGATATCGAAGTTTATAAGACTAGCGTTAAAGACAGCTTTCCGGCTCGAATCACCCAGATCCTTCATCTTGGCTGGATTGTTAGAGTCAGTTTTATGCTTGACGATCAGCAATCAGTCATTGCTCATATCAACCGAGAGCACTTCGAGCAGCTCCAGCTTCGGCTAGATCAAACTGCTTTTCTTAAACTAAGGCAGGTAAGAACTTTTCAAGCAGCGCCTGTTGATAATACAGAAGTTGCCGTATGTGTTTAAGTCTGCAGTCAAAAAGCAGGCGCTCAAAGCAGGCGTTTAAGAAGCAGGCGCTCAAAAAGTGGGCTTTTCTGAAAGGCAAAATAAGGTAAGAGCAGCGGTGCTCGACAGGGTTGCGGCGGTGAGGCTGTCGCAGTTGCCCAAAATTTGGATAGGGAAAAAAAGACAGAGCGCAGTAGCCATGGAATAACCGACTGGCTGGCCCAGAAAGAAAAAGAATTCTTGGGCTGTTTCCAGCCATTCCAATAGCTTTAGGAACTGATTGAGTAGTGCCATAAAAGTCCTTCCTTAACTATCCGGTTCTTATCTTGCTATCCGTATCTGAGGATTTCTGTTCACGATGATAATTTACGGTAATTAGCCGCTGCTCCTATTAATTTGCCCATCGTATTGATTTGCCCATCGTACTGGTGGCGCAGATCTTTTATGGTAGTGGACATACTTTGACCTGTAGTACACCAATTGGCATAGAATTCGAGCTGGGTAGGGCTTTGGTGTGCGATCGCTTCTATTTTGCGATCGCTTCTATTTTAAGGTCGCTTTCAGGGCTAGAGTCCAAAGCCATAGCTAGATACGGGCCTGCATAGCTATGGCTTTAGATATGTGCTTTAGATATGTGCTTTAGAGATGTCTAGTGGCCGACGCTTACCCGCTTGGTTAATATTGCCATTACCTCATTAGGCCGTCCGGTAGACATGGGCAGGCTCCAGTCGTTGGGTTCGGCGTAGCCGTGCCTGTGAATTTGCTTGATGGTTGACTGTACGGCGCTAAGGCTGCCAAATATCATGTGGCGTACAGGCTCTGTGTGAGTGACCGGAACAGTTGGCGGCGCGGCTGGCGGCACCGTTGCAGGCATTGGGATTGCAGGCACCGTTGCAGGCATTGGGGTAGCGCCTGCTTTGGAAAGGCGAGCAGGTGAAACTGTGGGCGACTGATCGCCTTGAGCAAAAAGGGTAAACATGATGGTTTTCTGGGTTCCTGTCTGGAGTTGGGTTAGGAAACCCAGAACCCTCGAATCCTTAGCCGCCCCAAAAATGAAATGCAAAAGAGGCAGCTAAAGGGTACATTTACCCTTAGCAACCGGGATTGCTACGTAATCCTGGGAGTTAGCGATTGGTGGGTGGTGAGACACCTGCCAGTCGCGCTAAGTCATGTTGAGTTCTGAGCAAAGCTGCGATAGGCACCGCAACCTTAAAAAAGATAGTAAACGCATTTCTACGTAGAATCAAGTAGATTTGCTTTTGATTGCTGAGTGGAAAGGTGCAGGCAGGAATCACTTCTAAAGCTAGTATTAAAACGTAACGTACTGACTTTATTAGCTATGGTTGCTGAATTTATGGTTCAGCCCTCCTCGTGGGTTGAGCAGGGCATTACGACTCAACGAGTGCGAGGGTTATCGCTGTTTAAGTTCACAGAAGCGCTGCAAATGCACTTTGAAGATTTGATCGAAAAGTACAAAGCACAGCAGCTAAACGAAGCACAGACGGCTGAGCTGAGAGGGTTGCAGGAGCTTGATCGGATCTTTACGCTGCTGAATGCTCGGTCTATTGCAGAAGGATGAGGGTTAGCGCTTCTGTGCGATCGCGCGATCGCCAGCGGGCTCGATACTTATGCGAATACTGTCACTCATCCGAAGAGGCCAGTACTTCGCAGTTTGCGATAGATCATCTTCAACCAAAATCTTTGGGTGGAACAGACGCAGTGGAAAACTCAGCGCTTGCTTGCAATCGCTGCAACACTCGTCGCTATAATTTTACGACAGGCATAGATCCAGAAAATGACAGTATTGTTTCATTGTTTAACCCTCGGATAGAACAATGGAATGAACACTTTAAATGAAGTGACGATCGCCTGCGAATTGACGCCCTGAGCGGTATGGGACGGGCCACTTGCAAACGTCTAGACATGAATGATGATGAGCACGACGAAGGGGCCATTATTAAGGCGCGTCGCTTATGGCTTAAGGGTGGCTGGCATCCACCTGTTCATGATTTGGTAAGAGATGATGCGTTGCCATAAGGAGAGTAATATTTATCAAAAGCATTAAGCGGCTTGCGCAGCTTCGGCGTAGTGCCAGTAGGTGATATCGCCTTTCGTCTCAGCAATAATGAGGCCGAACCATTCGAGGCGTTCGAGGTTTTCGGTAATGGCCTCTATCTTCTTTTTAGTAATGTTGCCTTTAAACTGGGCGGCAATCTGTTGGGTTGTCCATTCGCCGGGGGTGGTGCGCAGCAGGTCGCGGATGGCGGCGAGCTGGTCTTTGGGTTTGGCGGGCCACTTTTGCTGTTCTACGGGTTCGATGATGGGTTCTTCTTGGGTGATGATGCCTTCGAGGGTGGGTTGAGTTTCGACAATCTCGTTGGGGGCTTGATACTCGGGGCGGAGCCAGCGGATGAGGCCGTTGCGTTCTTCTTCGGCGCGTTCGGCGTTGAGGGCGACGAGGTTTTGTTCGTCGGTGATGGTTTGGGACGAGCCGTAGGCGTCGAGGACTGCGGCGTCTAGCTCGTCGCGGATTCTCATAGTTCTATCAGTCTTACGTGGCCAGACAAACTAAGAGAATTACTACTCTAGCTCTTCTATCTTGTTGCAATCACGGTTTGGATCTAGCTCTATGCCCGTCGGTAGCTTTGTTCGGCAGAGAATAGCTTTGCCAAGCTGCTCTTCTGTAATGTTCTTGGCTTGTGATAAATCAGCATCAGCTAAGTTTGCTTTGTCTACACGAGCCTTATCTAGATTGACGTTTTTCAAATCTACTCCCTGCAAGTTGGCCTCTACAAGGCTAGCGTTTGTTAGGTTCGCGCCGATTAACGGAATCTCAGTCAAGCTTACATTAACGAAATCAGACGATCTTAAGTTGCAGTTCTCTAAGCTAATTCCTTCTAAGATACTGTGGCTGAAGTTTACCCGAGCTAGTTCCTGCGTTAATTGAGTAAATCTCAACGTAGCGTGGCTCAAGTCAGCTTTGTATAAGTCAGCACCTATCAGTTCGCAATAGCTTAAGTTAGCATAGGTCAGATCAGACGAACCCAACTTGGCCATCCTAAGAGTGGCAAAGCTTAGATCCGTCTTATGTAAGTTGGCACCGTCAAGATAAGCAAGTACAACATGAACAGAGTTGAGCTTAGTACAAGACAGGTCTAACTGTAGATAATGATCTTCGTCGCGAGAGGCAATTACATTTAGGGCGGCTCGAACATCTAGAGATACTTTTGAACTTTTTTCGTTTTCACTGAACAACTCAATAGATGATTCTGTTCTGATGAATGCTGATAGGACTTCTAAAACTGCTTCTCTATCGCCTAATGAATCTATTGCAATCTTTTTTAGAGAATAAATACCGCCCAGCCGGATATGAATGTTTTCACTACCTAGCTGTTCTATTGCTTTAGAAAAGCGCTCTGATATCAACCTAGACTCGTTCAGCTTTTTATCAGCATTTGTCTTATGAATATCTATGTCTAGTCGCTCTCTTGCAATCTTGAAGTTCAGAAACAACACAACACCACCGACAATAGTAGCTACCGTGCCAATGCTTCCGATAAAGCTACGTCTGAAGTCATTGATGAATTCTACTTCCTCTTTAGGTGTTAGCTTGTCATCCACAGACGACCTACTCTGAATATGTCTGACTTGCGCTACGGGAACTTGCCAGAAGTACGATAATGTACCTACTCCTACAACACAGACAGCCGCTAAAACCACAGATACAGCTAACGGCTTGTAGTGCAGCTTGACTGTTCTTACGAGCGTATCTGGTTGAGCCTCAATGCGTCTCATGTAGCTACATTTATATCGAAACAGTACGGCGCGTCTGCTGTATTATCCTTCGGCAGCGGCTTCTCCACACCCAGCGCCTCGCACAAGTCCAGAAAAAAGCCTTGATAGTTCGCCCGCTCGTTCCCTTCCGAACCCAGCCACTTACTCAAAAACGACTCGACCCTATCCTTATCTGCCTGATTCATTCACAGTCCTAATATCTGTAGCCCTAACTTGCGCAATCTGCCCAGCGCAGTCGCGCCAGTATCAACAAGTATTCATATACTACTTACCTTTGTCTGTGATGTCGTTCAGGGGCTTTTGCCAACGCTCAGCGGCTTTGCAGCAGCCAAACGGTTTGTTTTGCCGCATCATTTCCTTTCAATCCACCTGGCACCGCCCCGCTTTCTAAGGGCGTTAGCGTATAGCTGCCCTTGTAGTGCCTAGCGACCTCTTGCGGGCTAATCGAAAAGGGCGGGCCTGACATTAGGCTTTGGTCGTACTCAAAGCAAATCAGTAGCTGCGGGGCGTTGGCGGTTATTGCTTTGAGGTGCGGCGTGTAGCGATCGCGCACCTCCTCTGGCAGGGCCACCAGCGCAGCGCGGTCGTAAACGGCATCGATGGGGCCAAGCATCTCGCTAGATAGGTCAAAGATATTGCCGACAAAAATATCGATGTTGTTGGCGCTGTAGTGCTTAGATTTGCCCACTGCCGAGATATTGGGCTCTACCCCCAGCTCGCTAAACAACTGCCCAATGGCAATGTCGCTGAGTTCTGCGCCCGCCACCCGGTAGCCCTGAGACAGCAGCCAGCCAATATCGAGCGTTTTGCCGCACAGGGGTAAAAAGACGCGATCGCCCGGTGCCAAATCAAGTGCTGGAAAATGCTTCACCAGGGCAGGATTCGCCTCGCTATTGTGGAAGGCAATTTCGTTCTTTTCCCACTTTTTTAGCCAAAAACTGCTGTCCATATCGACTCCTTTTGCCGGTTGCGCGCTGTTCGCATTCTCTACTCGCATCATACGTCCCTACTCGCCGAGGCGCACCGTTAGTTTTCTAGCGCCTGTTTCCTATCATCTATCGTTATTGGGCTAATGGCTGGCGAGCCTGGGCTGATTGGCTGCGCCTGCGTGCTGGTCGCGTTTGAAGACTGCGTTGGCGGATGCGCGATCGCGCTTGAAGCAGATGTGCGATCGCTCTTTCCATTCAGCCCCACCCTATTCCCATCCGCCGCCGCCCAAAATGCCCTCAAGCACTGTCACTTACCGCTTGAGCCGCTGCTTCTGTCGTTCGAGCCGCCGCTTCTGTCGTTCGAGCCGCCGCTTCTGTCGTTCGAGCCGACGCTTCTCTCAAACGGCATACGGCTAGACCCAAACGACGCGCGGCTATATCCAGATGTCGGCCTGCTTCTTCCCTTAGTCGTACTGCACTTGTCTGATAACGGCGCGAATTGATCGGCGGTCGAAAGGGGGTTGCCTGTTGTCGTTGGGGTTTTGCGAGTTGTTGCTGTGGGCTAGCTCAGCAGGCGATCGCGTTTTCTCTGCGGCCTGATGCTTTTGCGATGGGCCAACTGTTTTGTTCCTCATCAGCAACTATACGAGCCATTTCGCGTATCGCTTTTCTAACTCGCCTAAAAACTCTGCAATCATACTGAACTACGCCTGTGCTTTTTATACTCGCTAAGGGGCATTCTTAACCCAGCGAAACATCGCCGCGACTGCTGCAAACAATCAGCAGACCAAAAAGTAAAAGACCAAAAAGTAAAAGACCAAAACACAACAACCAAAGCAACACAACCATAGAGACGCGTATTATGGCACGACGTAAAAAGACATCTGCAACCCTTACCAAAGCGCAGCAGCGCCTGTCTGGGTTAAAGTCCATTGCCGCCAAGGTCGATTTGGGTAATGGCGTGACTTCTGACACGTTTGGTAAAGAGGTGAGCGCTTTACAACAAAAAATAGAAGACTACAATACTCTGCTGTCTACCGCAGACGATGCTGTCAACGAAATTGAGAAAATGGAGAGACAGCTCTCGGTGTCGGCAGAGAATGTGCTGATTGGCGTGAAGATGAAGTATGGCAAAGACAGCAGCCAGTACGAAATGGTGGGCGGTACGCGTCAGAGCGATCGCCGTCGCCGTAAAGATAGCAAGACTGCGCCAGAAGCCGTTATGGCCTAGCGCCTGCCAGTCTATTCTGAAAACAACATATTCTGAAAAGAATAGTCTTTTGAGAGATGCTTTTAATAGGGGGAGATGGCGGTTGTCATCTCCTTTTTTTTGCACTGTTTTTTTTGCACTGTTTCTTTTGCACTGTTTCTTTTGTATTGTGTCGTGCTGCATGGCACCGATACTGGCCAACGTTAGCGTGGTTCTCTTTCGCAGTGTCGGCTTCGTCGTCGTCTGGGTAGGGCAGGTTAGGGCGGGTTTTTCGGTAGGGTTCGGTGCCTGTCGAGGTAGCGTTGCCATTCGCATAGCCTTGCCAGTCCGTACAGAGTGAGGTTGCGGGTGAGCGATCGCCCTAGCCGCTATAATCAGGTCATACCAAGGTCTTAATCGAGTTATCTTAGTGGGCGCAAGCGAACGATGACTTTTTATGAGTTAGAGTCTCAGTTATTATCTTTGAGCCCAGCCGATAAGGTTAGGGCAATTCAGGTATTAGCGCAGAGCTTAGGAGATAGTTGGCAGGGAATTGAACAAACGGACAATGTCTGTGGCGGTGATGCTCGCATTGCCGGTACGCGAATTCCGGTATGGGTGCTGGTAGGGGCTAAGACAACCGGCTATAGCGATGCTGATTTGCTGATGAGCTATCCGACCTTGACGGCGACAGATTTGGTGAATGCTTGGGCCTACGCTGAGGCGTTTCCTAAAAAAATTGAGCAGGCAATCTCTCGAAATGAGGCCGCTTAGGCTGTAGCTCTCTTTTATACTGATGAGCAATTTCCATTTCTTGTTGTTGAGCATTTGCGAGAACTCGGTCATGACGTACTTACCGTGCAAGAGGCGGGAAGAGCAGGACACGGTGTTGCGGACGATGAAGTGTTGGCCTTTGCTGTGAGGCAACAACGTACGGTATTAACTTTAAACCGCTACGATTTTGTGAAGTTGCATCGCGCTAGCGCGGCACATTTTGGCATTATTGCTTGTACGAATGATAGAAATTGGGCGCTGTTTGCTGAGCGTATTCACAAGGCAGTTGCTGAAGAACAAAGCCTAGAAGGAAAGCTGATTCGGGTAACCCGCCCTGCAAAATAAAGCGACTAAATTTCACCGCAGAGCAGTGCTGACCAGGTTGCTTAGCCAATGGGAGACGGCGGAAAGTGGGCTAGCCGTCTCTGGCTCGTAGTCGTCTGGGTAGGGGAGGTTGGGGCAGGTTTTGCGGTAGGGTTCGCTGTCGCCGAGGTAGCGTCGCCATTCGCGCAGGGTGAGGTTGCGGGTGAGGCGATCGCAGGCTTGGGTGAGCACGTCTTGGGTGAAAACGTAGCGAATTTGGGCAGTGCCGTCATTACTGGCGGTGGCGAGGGTGCGACCATCGGGGCTAAAGCTCACCGCTCTGACAGATGAATCGTGATTGAGCCGGGCAATCTCTGCGCCGCTCTGGCTATCCCACACTCTGGCCGTATCGTCGGCACTGGCGGTAGCGACAGTGCGCCCATCGGGGCTAAAGCTCACCGCGTAGACAGATGAATCGTGATTGAGCCGGGCAATCTCTGCGCCGCTCTGGCTATCCCACACTCTGGCCGTATCGTCCCCACTGGCGGTAGCGATAGTGCGACCATCGGGGCTAAAGCTCACCGCGCTGACATATGAATCGTGATTGAGCCGGGCAATCTCTGCGCCGCTCTGGCTATCCCACACTCTGGCCGTAGCGTCCCCACTGGCGGTAGCGACAGTGCGACCATCGGGGCTAAAGCTCACCGCGTAGACAGATGAATCGTGATTGAGCCGGGCAATCTCTGCGCCGCTCTGGCTATCCCACACTCTGGCCGTATCGTCGGCACTGGCGGTAGCCACAGTG